>Ga0302324_100002051_pt1 | contig 47519 bp, 37 predicted proteins | sample Palsa_T0_1_FD_201949 | JGI IMG/M metagenome (GOLD analysis project Ga0302324, IMG submission 201949) | Peat permafrost microbial communities from Stordalen Mire near Abisko, Sweden - Palsa_T0_1 | ecosystem: Environmental > Terrestrial > Soil > Palsa > Peat permafrost | place: Sweden: Abisko...
CCTTGGGATTGTGCTTGCTCAATACTTTGGTTATCGCCGCCGTCAACGTGGTCTTGCCATGGTCAATGTGACCAATCGTCCCGATGTTCACATGCGGCTTGTTGCGCTCAAATTTCTCCTTGGCCATTGCTTTGCTCCCTCAAATCAAATTTCGTAAACCATGTACGGCAAAAACTTTTCAGCCTCTTACTTCTCGCCGCGGTGCTTCTTGATGACTTCTTCCGACAGCGCCGCGGGCAGCTCCGCATAATGCGAAAAATGCATCGTGAACGTCGCGCGGCCCTGGGTGCGGCTGCGCAAGTCCGTGGCGTAACCAAACATTTGCGCCAGTGGCACTTCCACGCGAATCACGTTACTACCCGCGCGATTTTCCGTTCCCTGAATCGCAGAACGGCGCGCATTGAGATCGCCAAACACCGCGGCCATGTATTCTTCCGGAACCACGACTTCCACTTTCATGATCGGCTCGAGCAACACCGCCCTGGCTCTGGCGCAGGCTTCCTTGTAAGCCATGGATCCGGCAATCTTGAACGCCATTTCATTGCTATCGACGTCGTGATAGCTGCCGTCGATAAGCACCACGGCAACGTCCACGGTAGGAAAACCGGCTAGAATCCCGTTGTCCAGTGCTTCGCGAATCCCCGCCTCGATCGGTGCGATAAACTCGCGCGGAATCGATCCTCCGACAATCTTGTCGATAAACAGGAACCGGTGTTCCTTGTCGAATTTCCACTTGCCGGCCGATCCGCCGCCAACAACTTCCTTGGCGAGCGCATCGATATCGTCGGTAGACATCTCTTTCATGCTCTCGTGGCTGGAGCTTGGAATCGGATGCAACTCGATCTTGCAATGACCGTATTGGCCCTTACCGCCGGTCTGCTTGATGTACTTGCCTTCGGCGATGGCCTTCTTACGAATCGTTTCGCGATACGCCACCTGCGGACGACCCACATTGGCCTGCACGTTGTATTCGCGCAGCATGCGGTCCACGATGATTTCCAAATGCAGTTCGCCCATGCCGGAAATGAGCGTCTGTCCGGTGTCAGGCTCGGTCGAAACGCGAAAGGTCGGATCTTCCTGCGCCAGACGCTGCATGGCCACGCCCAGTTTGTCCTGGTCAGCTTTGGTCTTGGGCTCGATCGCAACGGAAATCACCGGAGCTGGAAAATCAATCGACTCAAGGATGATCTGCTTCTGCTCATCACACAAAGTATCGCCGGTATTGACGCTCTTCAGTCCGACGCACGCACAGATATCACCCGCATAAATCTCTCCGATTTCTTCACGCTTGTTCGCATGCATCTGCAGCAAACGGCTGATGCGCTCACGGGTACCCTTCCCGGAATTCAAGACGTAGCTGCCCGATTTCAACACCCCGGAATACACGCGGATGTAGGTCACATGTCCGACAAACGGATCGGACATAATCTTAAAGGCAAGAGCAGAAAACGGCTGGTCGTCGGCGGGGCGCCGCAGCACGGTTTCGTCCGTCTCTGGATCGGTGCCTTCGACCGGCAACACATCGATCGGCGACGGCAGATAATCGACCACCGCGTCCAGCAGCGGTTGAATGCCCTTATTCTTGAACGCCGAGCCCGCCAGGACCGGTACGATTTTCAACGCCAGCGTCGACTTGCGTACCGACTTGCGCATCTCTTCGATGCTCAAAGTGCCTTCGGTCAAATATTTGTCGATTACTTCGTCGTCGTGCTCGGCGATGTAATCAACCATTTTGCCGCGATGCTCGTCGTAGAAAGCCTTGTCGATCGCCGAACCTTTCAGCGCCGCAGCCACATCCGGCCGCGAATCCACAAACGCTTTGTCCCACAGTTTCTCTACTTCAAAAATCTCAAACTTCGCACCCAACGTTTCTTCAAGCCAGACGATGACTTTCTGTTCGATGAAATCAATGATACCGATGAAATTATCTTCGCGCCCCAACGGGAACTGCAGCGGCACAGGGTGCGCGCCCAAGCGCTGGCGAATGGTGCGAATCACATGATCGAAATCCGCGCCCATGCGGTCCATTTTGTTGACGAAGCAAATGCGCGGCACGCGATACTTGTCGGCCTGGCGCCACACCGTTTCCGATTGCGGCTGCACGCCCGCCACGGAATCGAACACGCAAACGGCGCCGTCGAGCACGCGCAGAGAGCGTTCCACTTCCACGGTGAAATCGACGTGGCCCGGCGTGTCGATAATATTGACTCGGTATTTCTTGTCGAAACGATCCCACGAAGCGGTGGTCGCCGCGCTGGTAATGGTGATGCCACGCTCGCGCTCCTGCTCCATCCAGTCCATTGTGGCGGTACCTTCATCGACAGAGCCGATCTTGTAGGTCACGCCGGTATAAAACAGGATCCGCTCCGTCGACGTGGTCTTCCCGGCGTCAATGTGCGCCATGATCCCGATGTTGCGGGTATCTTCCAGTTTGAACACTCGGCCCATAGTTCCGTGAAAAGCCTTCTTCTCCCCAGCACGATTTGCTACCGCTTCAGTCACAGTCTTTTTCCATTCTTACACTGGCCTTACCGCCGGCTCTACCAGCCGCCGTTTACCAACGGTAATGCGCGAACGCTTTGTTGGCTTCCGCCATGCGATGGACGTCTTCCTTCTTCTTCATGGCGCCGCCACGGGAGTTCGATGCGTCAATGAATTCGTCGGCGAGTTTCTCAATCATGGTCTTGCCGGCGCGCTCCCGGGAATATTGCAGGAGCCAGCGAATCGCCAGCGATTGCCGGCGAAACGGATTCACTTCCACGGGAACCTGATAGTTGGCACCGCCAACGCGCCGGGTCTTGACTTCCAACAGCGGTTTCACGTTTTCGATGGCCTTCTTGAAAATCTTCAAAGCGTCGTCGTTGGTTTTCTTGGCGATTTGATCCATGGCGCCATAGAACACCCGTTGCGCCGTCGATTTCTTGCCTTCCCACATCATCGAGCAGATGAATTTCTCCGCGATGTCGCTGCCGTACACCGGATCGGTAGCTTGGGGTCTCCGACTGACGATTCCTTTACGTGGCATTGCTTTTCTCAGCTCCCTCTAGCACTCATCTCTGCCCACTGCGGTTAGTGCGTCCCCGGTAATGGCAGGTTACTTAGCCTGCGCAGCCTTGGGCCTTTTCGCACCGTACTTGGAACGCCCCTGCTTCCGATTCTCGACCCCGGCGGCGTCCAGCGTGCCCCGAACCACGTGATAACGCACGCCAGGAAGATCCTTTACGCGGCCACCGCGCACCAGCACGATCGAGTGCTCCTGCAAGTTGTGGCCGATGCCGGGGATGTAGGTGGTGACTTCCACAGAATTGGTCAGCCGAACGCGAGCGACCTTGCGCAACGCAGAGTTCGGTTTTTTGGGGGTTTGGGTGTAAACGCGAATACAGACCCCGCGCTTTTCCGGGCACCCCATCAGCGCCGGAGATTTGGTTTTCACCTGGACCTGGTCGCGGCCCATGCGTACTAGTTGCGAAAACGTCGGCACAGTTCTTCCCTCATTTGCGCGCAAATTTTGCAGCTCTGCGGCGTCCTTGCGGACACAACAAAGTTGCGCGACTCTCGCAAGCGCATAAAAAAATCCGCGAGAGCGCACCTAGTGCTGAAAGGTCAACTGCGATTCCGGAGATACAACCAGCAAGAACTCCGTACGCACACCAAGATGCAGAAAAAACGCTCTTGGCTTCGAATCGGAGAGGCTTACTCGGCTTTGCGGGGCTGGCGCCCCATTCCGGCCGCTCTTCGGTCCCATTCCGTCGATCTTGTTCCGGGACTGAAGAATGTCCTTCCAACTACAGACCGCAAGTAAAGCGGTCCCCCACCAGCAGGGTAAAAAGTACCCCTGACAAACAATGAAGTATAAGGAAAACAATCCAGGGTGTCAAATCATTCGCACAAGTTTGAAAAAACAATGTGGAAAAGACGCGTTTGGGCCTTGGGGTGCCTTGGGCGGCAGGGACTAGCCTCGCGCGGTTCGACCTAGATTTTCTCGACCCAGTTGCACGCCGCGGGGCTGCGAAAGCGTGCGACCCCATCCTTCCACCACCTTCCCCACTTTATTGTTCCCCCCGACTCTATTTCTAATAAACCTATCTGTTTCAATAATTTATGTGGCTGCCCGACTACGGGGTTGGTTGCTCGGCCGCACCGGCGCTGAAGGGCCACATCTGGAAGGCTCGCAACTCTTCCTCCAGGTGCTGGGTCCGGAGCATTTGTGCGGTCCGATCGGCGGGCCATGGGGAGGCCAAGCGATCCGGGCGGTCAGCAATCCAGAACGCAGCCAGGGCCATGAGCGTGGAATTGAGGGTGAGGACCTCTGGCTTTTGGGCTTCAAGGGCATCGGCCTGGGAGTGATGGGTGTAGCGATACTCGGAAGTATCTTGTTTCATGTTGATCCCGGGCAGACCGGCGATCGAAAACGGCAGGGTGTCGGTGCCGGTTTCGACTTTGTCGTCGACGGTCAGGTCGGCAATATTTTTGAGGGAGTCGGCGAACGGTTGAAAGACGGAAATTAAATCGTCGCGGCCGCCGAGCTGAAAGCCAGTCACTAAGCCCTGGCCGGTATCCAGAATCAAGTCGCCGAGATGATTTTGCATTTCGGCCTGATGCTGCTTGATGTAGGCCCTGGAGCCATCGATTCCCTGCTCCTCACCGGTGAATAGCACGAAGCGAATGGTGCGGCGAGGACGTTCCGCGGAACGGACAATGGCGTCCGCGGCAGCAAGGGTAACCGAAGAGCCACTGCCATTATCGGTAGTGCCTTCAGCCAAATCCCAAGAGTCCAGGTGCCCGCCAACCACAAAAATCTGCTCAGGGTGTTCGCGGCCGGGAATTTCGCCGACGACGTTGGCGGTCTCCACCGGTCCGTTGGAAAAAGTGTTCTGGATGTTGATGCGGGCGCGAGGGGTGATGCCGCGTTCCAGGTAGCGCTCTAGCTGCCCTTGATCTTCGAAGGTCATGGAGACGACCGGGAGGGTGAAATCCGCATTGAAACCGAGAATGCCGGTGTGGGTCAGGTTCATCCCTTGCGATTTGCCGCCACCCTGGCCGCCAATTACGGCTACGAGCCCGACAGGTGCCGCGGCGCGCAGGAAGTCGGCGAAAGCAACAAAGCGTTGTATGCCAGTCTGCGCGGACTTGCCTTTGGCGGTGACCAAGGCGATTTTGCCTTTGAGGCGCGCGACATTCTTGATTTCGTTGTCGATGTCGTTCAAGTTGACCAGGATAATGTCGGCATCGACACCCCCGGCCGGGGTTGAGCCGGTCCAACCCATCGAGTCAACGTGGAGTTTGTGCTGCACCGGAGTGAGAAGTTCGGCCTCGGCTTTTCCGCGGGTCCAACCCTTCCAAATGGTGAACTTTTCCAGATGCACGTTTTGCAGGCCGACGGAACGCATTTTGGCAGCGCCCCAGTCTTGGGCTTTGAGGGCGGCCGGCGAACCGGTCACGCGGGCGCCGACGTCGTCACTTAATTCGGTGAGGAATTGAAAAGCGTGGGAGTTCATTTCCCCCTGCCCGGCGATTTTGATCAGCGCAGCGAGAGTTCCGTCGTCCGCGGGGCCGGCGACGGCATTGCCGTCGGCGCGCAGCGAGACCGCGCTGAAGAGCATGGTCATGGCCGCGGCCAGCGCCAGAGTTGGTCTGGTCACCCATCGACTTTTCATCATGGCTTTCCTTGGTCCTCGTCCCGAGGGCGTCCATTGTCACATAGGCGCGTGACAAACGCTGTCACCGCTACTAGCCGTGCCTGAGAACTAGCTTGATCAGACGTATGAAAAAAAAGTGGGCTCATGGAGAGGGTTTGGAGGGCGTGGGTGCGCTGGTGCCGAGGTCGAAACTTGTTGACGGATCGATCTTTACGGTTTCCTGTGGAACTCCTACACTTCGGGTGTGACCTGCGCATGAGCTCGAAAAAGCGCCAACGGAACCCAACCTTGGGGCCGGTGCTAATGGCCTGCACCCTCTTTGCCTCGCCATTGCAGGCGCGAGACCTAACCGCCCCGGAGGCAGCTCCGACCAACGCAACGCCGCAAAGCTCGGCGCCCATGGGAAAACCCGCTGCTCTACCCGCTGCCACCACGCCGGCGCAGATCGAACTGCTGGAGACCCGGCTTCGCTTCGAGGCAAATGGGGATTCGCGCAAAGAGGTGCATGCCCGAGTGCGGATCAACAGCGAATTGGGCGTTCGGCAGTTTGCTCATTTGAAGTTTGGTTACGACCGCGGCTTCGAGCGCATCGAAATTCCGCTGCTGCGAATCACGCATGCCAGCGAGGGTACCGCCGATATTTTGCCGAGCGCGATCAGCGATCAGCCGAATGCGGCGGTGGCTGATGCTCCGGGCTATCAAGAGGTGCGTTCGAAATCGGTGCGAATTCTGGGGCTGGCGCCGTCCGATGTTCTGGAATATCGGGTGGTGACCACCACATCGCATCAACCGCTGGCTCCGGAATTTTGGCTAGAACATTCGTTCGATCGCACCGGAGTGGTGTCGGCGGAGATGTTCGAACTGGATGTGCCGGACTCGCGTCATGTGAATTTGCAAATCAATCCCAAAACACCAACGACGGCCACGGAAAAATCCGGTGAAGGCGACGCGGCGCGTACTCTTTATCGCTGGAAGCGCGCCGTGCCGGAGGGCGGAGCGGACCCGGATTCCAACCCTGCGGCGGAGGAGAGCGAGCCGGACGTGGTAATTTCCACCATGGACTGGCAGCAATTGTCGACGCGGCTGGGTGAGACTCTGGCGGGCGCGCCAAATGATTCCGCTAATGCTGGGTTGCGAGCAGCGTACGCCGCGCAAATTCGCGATAAAACCGTGGAACTGACCACCGGCGGGAAGAGCAAGGTGCAGCAAATGGAGGACCTGTACGATTTTGTATCCCAGAAAATCGCGACCACAGAGTTGCCGTTAGGCTCCACCGGCTTTTCCACTCGAGCGCCGGCGGAGATTTTGAAGTCGGGATATGCGACACCCGAAGACAAGTTTGTCCTGTTTGCGGCACTGACAGCAGCGATGAACGTACACGCTCATGCTGCGCTCACCGGCTATTGCGAATCAAAAGGCGTGGCCCGGCCGTCGGCGTTCGCGCACTTGCTGATATCCGTTGAAGATAGCGGCACCCAGGTGTGGCTGGATCCGAGCCTGGAGGTTGCCCCGTTTGGAGTGATTTCGTCTCCGGGAAAATGTGTGTTTGTGCTGGGGGCGAAGGGTGGACCGAATTCTGCGGATAGCGCGTGGCAAAAAATCGCGCCGCGCTTTCCCTTTCCATCGTTTCAGCGGGTGAAGGTAGAAGCCAGCTTGGCGCCGGATGGGACTTTAAACGCGAAAGTCCGTTACGTGATGCGCGGGGAGAATGAACTGTTGCTGCGATCGGCGTTTCACCAGTCTCCCCGAGAAAAGTGGAAGGATGTGGCGCAGCTACTGTCGTTATCGGACGGATTTCGTGGAAAGGTGATTGCCGCGACCGCTTCCGATCCGTTAGCGACAAAGACGCCCTTCAGCGTGGAGTACGAGGTTACCCAGCCGAAGTTTGTCGATTGGGCCAAGCAACCAGTGCGAATTCCGGCCCTTTTGCCGATTTTGAGCCTGCCCGATCCGCCGACTTTGGCCGAGGCCGATGCCGCGTCGTCTCCCATCGTTCTCGGGATTCCGCTGGACGTGGAGACGCGGGTGAGTCTGCGCTTGCCGGGGGGAACCAGCGCGGAAGTTCCGACCGGAACGGTGGTGGAGCGAGATTACGCCACGTTCACGTCGAAGTATGAAGTAGAGCAAGGACTTTTGAGCGCTTCACGACACATAAACTTCTTGCTTCGAGAAGTTCCCGGAGTGCGGGGCGTGGATTACAACGCTTTTGTGCATGCAGTGCAGACCGACGAGGCCCAGAAGTTTGTGTTGATGCGGCCCGAGGATGCCGCGGCAGCGAAGCGCTGAGCTACGGATCTGAAGCGCAGGGCGTGGCCTGAGAAAGTCGACCAAGGCAGCCCCTGAAGAGCGCAAACGAACTAGGAAGCCAGCGGCCTAGATGGCCATGATTTCTCTTTCTTTGGCGACGCTCAGGTCCTCCACTTTCTTAGTTTCTGAGTGAGAGAGTTTTTCGAGCTCGTCGAGAGCCCGCTTTTGTTCGTCCTGACTGATCTTCTTATCTTTCTCCAGCTTATCGATGGCTTCCTTGGCGTCCCGGCGAACGTTGCGCAATGCGGTGCGATGATTTTCCAGAACTTTATGGAGATGCTTGACCATGTCCTTGCGGCGTTCTTCGGTGGGCGCAGGGATGGGTACGCGGACGATTTTGCCGTCGTTGGTGGGGTTCAGGTTCAGATCGGAGGTGCGAATAGCCTTGTCGATCAGCGGCACAACTGCGGGATCCCACGGCGAGATGACAATGAGCGTGGGGTCCGGGACCGTAAGCGAACCGAGCTGATTGAGGGGCATCGGCGTGCCGTGATAGTCAACCCGAACGGCGTCGAGCAGGGTGGCATTGGCGCGTCCGCTGCGCAGGGTGGCGGTCTCCTTACGGAAGTCTTCGATAGCTTTTTCCATTCGCGTTCTGGCGCCGGCTATAGCGTCCTTGGTGGTGTCAATCGTGGCCATGTGTGATTCCTCGCGGGATGACAAGATTGGGGTTATGCCGGGGTGACGGTCGAGCCAACCCGCTCGCCAAGCACCACGCGTTTGATGTTGCCGTACTGATTCATGTTGAACACGACGATGGGCATGCCGTTATCCATACACAGCGAGATAGCGGTGGCATCCATCACCTTGAGATTTTGATGCAGTACGTCGCGATAGGAAATCTGGGCAAAAAATTTGGCATTAGCGACGTGCTCGGGGTCGGCGTCGTAAATTCCATCGACGCGAGTTGCTTTTAGGATCACATCCGCTTTGATTTCCATGGCCCGCAACGCCGCAGCGGTGTCCGTGGAGAAATAGGGATTGCCAGTTCCGGCGGCAAAAATGACGATGCGGCCTTTCTCCAAGTGACGGAAGGCGCGTCGGCGGATAAAAGGCTCAGCCACCTCGTGCATTTCGATGGCGCTCTGCACCCGGGTATGGACCCCGGCTTTTTCCAGCGCGTCCTGAAGAGCCAAGGCATTCATTACCGTGGCAAGCATGCCCATGTAATCGCCGGTGGCGCGGTCAATCTCAAAACCTTTTTGCCGGCCGCCGCGAAAAATATTGCCGCCGCCGACAACCACGGCGACCTCCACGCCGAGGGCCTGGACGTCTTTCAACTCCGCAGCGATGGCATGGACGGTTTCGCCATGAATGCCATAACCCTGGGGTCCCTGCATGGATTCGCCGGACAGCTTCAAAACGATGCGCTTGTACTTGGGTTGGGTGGCTTTCAAGGGCGCGACCGCTTCGCGTTTGACCGCGAGTTTCTTTGGCATGATTCTCCGGAATGGAGCTGCACAAAAGTCTCAGAATTGTAACAAACAATGGCTAGGGCCGCACAAAGGGAACCAAAGGTTCGCGCACGCTCGTTAAAAGAGCGCCGCAACTTCGCGGCGCTCGACGAGCATATTGGCCATGGTCGACGAAAGTTATGGGGTCGGCGTCGGGGCGGATGCGGCAATAAGCTCCGATCCAGCAGCGCTGGCTACTTCGCCAACTTTGAACCGCGAGAAGCGACGGATGGAGATGTTCTCACCAAGCTTGGCGATGGCATTGCTGACCATTTCTCCAATGGTCACGCCCTCATCCTTGATGTAGTGCTGTTCGTATAAGCAGTTCTCTTCGTAGAACTTTTCCATTTTACCGGTAACGATGCGCTCTACGACATTTTCAGGCTTGCCAGTGGCTAGCGCTTGAGCGCGATAAATCTCCCGCTCCTTGTCAAGCATGTCGGAGGTGACTTCTTCGCGGCGAACATAGCGAGGGTCCAACGCAGCGATGTGCATAGCGACATCGTGGCAGAGCTGCTGGAAGGCTTCGGTGCGGGCGACGAAATCGGATTCGCAGTTGATTTCGACGAGCACGCCGATTTTTCCACCCGCATGAATGTAACTGCCAACCAATCCTTCACTGGCATCGCGCTGCGCTTTTTTGGCGGCCGCGGCCTGGCCTTTCTTGCGCAAAATACTGATGGCCTTCTCGACATCCCCGCCGGACTCGACCAGGGCGGCGCGGCAATCGCTGAATCCGGCGCTGGTACGCTCGCGGAGTTCTTTCACGAGATGGGCCGGAACTTGGGTCATTTGTGGTGGTGTACTCATGCGTTTCTCTTCCCGGAATTTAAGAATCTCTTTCCGATGGGCTTACTTGCAAAAAGACCTGGCGTGCTGAGGAACAGCGCGCCAGGCCGTTGAATACCTTGCCAGCGCCAGGTGAGTTTAGCGACCCGCCTGGTGAATAACGGGAGTTTCGTTCGACTCCGGCGCGACAGCGTCAGAAGCCGGAGTTTCGCCCTGAGGCTCAGAGACCGGTTCGACCACGGGTTCCACGAAATCGCCTTCCTGCTTTTCGTATTGCTCGTAGGCGCTGGTGTCCACATAGTCCACGCCATCGGCAAGGGCTTGGTCCTGAGCAGCCTTCTCGTCCGCGACCTGGGATTGCTGATAGGCGTTGTGCCCTTCCAGCACCGACTCCGAAATCTTGGAGGTGAAGAGGCGAATGGCGCGGAGCGCGTCATCGTTGCCCGGAATGATCCAATCGACCACGTCGGGATCGCAGTTGGTATCAACGACGGAGACCACTGGCACTCCCATACGGCGAGCTTCTTTCACGGCGATTTCTTCGGCGTTGGAATCGATGACAAACATGGCATCGGGAAGGTGGGCCATATCCTCAATGCCCTGCAGATTCTGCAGCAAATGTTTCATCTCGCGCTCCAGGCGCGCTTTTTCCTTCTTGGAAAGCTCGCTCATACGGCCATCTTCGGTCATGGCCTTCAGCAGCTTCAGGCGCTTGATGGATTTCTGGAGGGTGGCCCAGTTGGTAAGGGTGCCGCCGAGCCATCGATGATTTACATAGAAAGCGCCGCAACGCTTGGCCTCTTCGGCCACCGCTTCTTGGGCTTGCCGCTTGGTTCCAACAAATAAAACAGTCTTGCCTCGGGCCGCCATTTCGTTGACGAAGCGGCTGGCCTCGCGAAACATTTTCAGGGTCTTTTGGAGATCGATAATGTGAATGCCATTGCGCTCGCCGAAAATGTACTCCTTCATCTTCGGGTTCCAGCGCCGCGTCTGGTGGCCAAAGTGAACTCCGGCTTCCAGCAATTCCTTCATGGTAATTTCTACTGCCAAGTTGCCTCCTTGTAAAAATTGCTGTTTGCGGCTCCGCGAGGGGCGCAACAGAACAGCCTTCTTGCCGGCTTCTTGCCGGCCGTGGTCTCGACGGAGAAGGGCGAGCTTATCCGCCGGAGTTCGTCGCGACGCCGAACCCGGCGCCGCCAAAGACTAGCGCTTGGTGAACTGGAAGCGCTTGCGCGCACCCTTCTGCCCGTATTTCTTGCGTTCCTTCATACGGGAATCGCGCGTCAAAAAGCCATTGGTGCGAAGCGCCGGACGCAGCTCGGGATTAAAGCGCGAGATGGCGCGGGATAAACCCATGCGGACGGCTCCAGACTGACCGCCGACGCCGCCGCCATTGGCGGTGACCACTACGTCGACCTGATCGGTCAAGCTGGTGAACTTCAGCGGTTCGACCGCTTCATGCTTCCAGGCATGGTTGGGGAAATATTGCTCAACGGTGCGACCGTTGATGGTGATTTTGCCGGAGCCGGCGCGCAAGAAAACACGCGCGACCGATTCTTTACGTCGGCCAGTCCCCAGAAACCATGTCTGCGTGCCCGAAAGGGGCGTACCAGTAGAGCTCATGCTCCTCCTAATTTTTGACACCACACTCGGTTGCCGGCCTCGGCAGGCTGTTCCACCCGGAGCACTCGCCCACTACCCCTGGACGCGCCCACAGGCGGACTGACTCCCTACTCGACTGAGGAAGGCACCGCGACGTGCAGAAACTGCGTAATGCTTGAGGGTCAGCCAACCACTAGGCTGAATTGACCTTCAGCCTTACAGCGAAATCGTTTGGGGCTTCTGGCCCGCGTGTCGCGCGACACCCGCGGCGTCACGATAAATGCGCAATTTCTTGGCGCGACGAGCGCGCAGCTTGTTCTTCGGCAGCATGCCGAGCACCGCTTCGCGAATCATCCAGTCGGCTTTGGTGACACGCAAACGCTTAGCAGGTACTTCCTTGAGACCGCCAGGATACCCGCTGTGCGAATAATAGATCTTCTGCTCGATCTTGTTGCCGGTCATGCGAATCTTGTCGGCGTTGATGACCACCACATGGTCACCAGAATCGAGATAGGGAGTAAAACTTGGATTATCCTTGCCGATCAGCATCCGAGCGACCTTGGTCGCGAGGCGGCCAAGGACCTGGTTGGTGGCATCGACCACGAACCAATTGGCACCTACCTTGAGGGCTTCGGCTTCTTCACCTTTAGCTACATACGTGCGCATTAGCGTTCAGTCACACCTTTCCCGGTATAGACAAACCGTAAGTCTAGGGTATGAAGGCGGTTCTGTCAACGGTGGGCGAAATTGTGCGCAATCACAACTGGGTGCTGGGAAGGAAACCTGGCCGCGAGTTGGGGGTTGTGCCTAAAAAAACGGGAATAGACTGGAAACATCAATGCAGGTCGTGACTGCGATATTTGGGGGCGAAGACTCTTTTTAAGGTGAGGAATGTGATGAATTCGCGACAGAACCAGAGTCGGCTGAATCGAATCCGCTGGGCGGCTGCGGCGCGGCGCGCCAGCGCGGGGTTTCTATCCTTTACGCTCATGGGAATTTCTGGCGTGACGGAAATTCGGGGTCAGGACGTGGCCACCGCGGCGCGGCAAGAAAAAGCTCGCAAAGATGCGCAAGCGAAACGCGCGAAACGCGTGTACACAGAAGAAGATCTGGCGCGGGCACGGATACTGACTGCGCAAGATCGGGCCGAGCTCGAAGCGAGACAAAAGCGAGCGACCGCAGGCGGGAGGATCGAAGCCAAGGCTGCCCCGGAGCTGGAGGACGACCGGACCGCGCCGTCGGTTTCGTTGGGAGAAATCGCCCGGGCCTATCGGGCGCAAAAGGCGCTGGCCGAACTGGAACACACCAGCGATTTCCACTTGTTGCTTGAGAATCCGATTCTGGCGGCTCCGATGGTGCCGGTACGGCCGCCGGTAAAGGCAAAAGCGCCAAAGATAGCTGGACCGCGGTTTTCGCCGCCAGCGATGAGTTCCAAGATCATTGCCCGGCCGAACGATCCTGCCGTCGCACCGAGGTTGGCAGGGCCGCGCTTTTCGCCCCCGGCCGTAACTTCCGCGAACATCGGCGGTCCCGCTGCGCCGACGGTAGAGCGCAAGATGGGGGGTGCACGGTTTGCGGCGCCGACCTTCGATTCCAAGCCAGTCGCAGGGCTCCAGCCCGCGGTAGGGCCAAAGATCGCGGGGCCACGTTTTGTGCCTCCAGTGGTGAATTCGGTGACAATTTTGCCCCCCACGGACCCGGCGGTGGAACCGGTCGAGCCCATGCAGCCGCAAGATACTGTGACAGTGGTGCGCGGAGACTCGCTGTGGAAGCTGGCGCGCAAGAACCTGGGAACTCCGAACCGGTGGCGGGAGCTTCTCGCCGTGAATCCGTCGATTGTCGACCCGAGCTACATACAGCAAGGCGCGCAGATTCGTTTGCCGATGACCTCCCTGGAGCACGGCCACTCCAAGGTCAAGGTGCAAAAAGGGGACACGCTTTGGGGCATTGCGCGACGGATGCTGGCCCGCGCCAGTTTCTGGAGTTGCATCGCACGCGACAATCCGCAAATCACCGATGCCAACCGCATCTACACCGGTCAGATTCTGAATGTGCCGACGGACTGCGGCAAGACCCTACGCTAACCGATCGAGACGTCTTAGTCGTCCCCGTCGGTCAGTTCGCTGGACGCACGCTACTTAATCCGGCCAAGGTGCCATTTCCCCGGTCGGATACAATCGTTCGCATCATTGCGGATGCATGGGCACTGAGGAGCCGCGTTGATTCACACCAACATTTTTCATAACGACAGCGTGCGCCCGGTCGATAAGGTGCGGCTGTCGCCTGGTCAGGCCGGGCTGATCTGCGGGTGGGGTATCTTCACCACGATGCGCATCTCGCAGGGTGAAGCTTTCGCGTACGAACGGCACTGGCGACGGCTGGAGAAAGACGCTGCGATTATCCGGTTGCCGATGCCGTATGCAGCGGCGAAGGTGCGGATGAACCTGCAGGAGGTGATTCGCGCGAATAAGGTGGTGGATGGCTGCGCGCGGATCTATCTGATTTTTAACAGCGTGGGCTTTTGGCAGAGCGCCGAGACGCGCCCACCGGTGGATTTGCTGATCTGCACGGCGCCGATGCCGCAGTATCAGGAGCCGATACGGCTGGGACTACGTGCGCAGGGAAGGCACGCGGCCTCGCCGCTGGCGGGCGTCAAAAGCACGTCCTGGTTGCCCAACGTCTGGGCCGGGGCCGAAGCGCAAAACGAAGGGTTTGACGAGGTGGTGCTATTGAACGAGCGCGGCGAAGTGGCGGAATGCACCGCTGCGAACATTTTCGCAGTGCGCAACGGAAAGGTGTCTACCCCGCCGCTTACTTCGGGGTGCCTGGAAGGGGTCACCCGGGGAATTTTGTTTGAGATTGCTCCCGAGGCAGGGGTACCGGTCGCGGAACAGATCGTACGGCCGGAAGACTTGTACTCCGCAGACGAGGTTTTCATTTCTTCGACAAATCGTAATCTGATCGGCGTGGCGGAGATCGCAGGTCACCGCATTGCGAAGGGGCCGGGGCCGTTTACGCGCCAGCTCGATGAATTGTTCGACGCGCATGTAGCGAGCTACGTTGGCAGACGACTGGCGACCGTCGTGAAGTAAGCCCTCGCGGAGCAAGTCGCTCGCCACTTTGTTCCTATCGGAGTTCCTATCGGAGGCAATCTTAGGAAAATGAATCAGTCGGTGCCACTCTTGAGATCGCGAATCGGCAGGCGGTTGCGCGTTTCATTGCTGACCGTTTCGGGGCCCAAAGAAGTATTCAGCAGCTTCCAGTCCTGCATAAGCAGAGCGTCGGACGTTTTGGGCGCACCACCGCTGCGCAGTTCGTCATGAAGCCGAGCGATCAATGCGCCCTGCACCACGTCGCGAGGCGCTGAGCCATTGAGAATGTTCTCGCGGGTAAGACCCAACTGCAATTGAGAGTCACCAGAGTTCAAGCTCAACACGGGCTCGCCGTTCAAGTCAGGTTGCAGCTTGGCGGTGGAGGAAAGGCGACGCCAGGCGGCGAGCTGGCTGTTGGCTTTGACCTCGGAATCGGAACGAGTGACTTCGGCCAACGCCTTGGAATACGAACGCCGCTCCTGCGCGCTCAAGGGTGCGTCCAACTCTCCATTCGTCCCGAAAATGAGTGCGTTATGCGCGGGATTAAACCGGCCCTCAGCGATGTATGCCGCCGCAAAGCCGCCGGCGACCGCAGGGTAGAAGACCAGCAAGGGCAATTCGTACTTTTTGGCCTTAAAGACAGATTCCATCAGTCCGCGCACCGGGCGACTCCGGCGTATCGAGCCGGGAACCTGGGGAATCACAAAAGCCGTAAATTGCAGGTCTGGATGGTGCTTACTGTACTGCGCGAGCGACTTGGCAGAATGCTTGGGTGTCGAAATACCCAGGTCGGCAACAATGCTGCGCCGGACGGCCTTAGGATGATAAAAATTCACGGCTTGGCGCACAAAGTCGGCGCAGTTCCGGGAAACGAGCTGATACGCAGCGCTGTTGGGCGCCGAATTGTAGTGCTCGATGAAGGCGTCGTCCTGATCGGCGGACGTCTCGATCTGGAAAGCGTAGAGCGTGCGGTCGTAAGCCGAGCCCAGCAGTTCGTACCAATCGCCCGGCGGAGTCGAACCACCCGGCAGGTCCGGGACAATTTGCTCCAGGTAGGTGCGACGATAGCGGTCTCGCAGAGCGGCTTCCAGCTTTGGATTCGCCATCAGCGGTACCTGACTCGGATTATCTACCGCGTAAACGTAAGGGTAGAAGGGAATGGCCAGCCAGTCGTAGCCCCCAATCCGGTGGTATCGACTGATTACTACGCCGGGCTCGCCGGGCAGGCAGCGGCGTAGTTTCAACGGGGACTCGGCGCACACGCGAGTCAGGTAGACGGCCGCATGGCCGGTTCCTGCAAAGGCGCCGTCGTAGCTGTAAGGCTCCTCCAGGAGCACGGCTACGTCGGCCTTTGATCGGGGGGCAAACCACAAGAGGGCCAGCAGGATTAGGGGTATTTTGGAGGTCCTCATATAAGCACGCTAGCAGCTAACTTCGTGTACTGCAGTCTTCAACCCACGCTAACATGTTGAAGTTGCTACCTGTACGTAAGTACATGAAAAAAATGGGGAAACTAAGGTAATTCCAACCCCGGAACTCGCGATTATCGCATGCCTATTACTTGGGTATCAGGGGACCGGCACCGACGTACTAATGACGGAGCACGAGGCGCTCGATACCTTGTGTCGAGGGATGCGGGGCCGGGCGGCGACGAAGATTGGCGTGGGCCGACCCCGAGGGCCACCAGTAATGGAAGTTGTAGGTCGTTTGGCCCGCAACTTAATGAAAAAAATGAACTTTACGCTTGCCTTGAGTGCCCCCTCCTGGCGTAGAGTCCATGAAGCGGTAAATGCCAGGTTCGCCAGATTCAATTGGAGGGATTGGTGCGGCTGCCTCTCCGGAACGCCAATGGTTTTCACAAGTGCCCGCGCTGCGAGAGCAGGTCCGTGTGGAAGATGGACAGCGTTGGAGCTTACGAGAAAACGGTGCATTCGCTGCTGCGAATCGCTCCCTATCGATGCGCTTGGTGCGATAAACGCTTTCTGGATTACAAGATTACCGAGCCGGCGATTTTCTCATCGCTGGCAGCAGAGCACCCGTGGGTGGTGCGAGGCGTAACCCGCGCGCAGATGACAGCCACAAAACTTCGAACGGTAACCTCTCGAGTTTTGAGAGTGGTGCAGCGCACACCGCTGGGCGAGTTGAAAGCGAACTCGATTCTGGCGTCGGCCTCGGACGGGGCTGACGGGCAACTGCAAAATCAGTAGTGTCCCAGTTCTCTTGCCGGATGGGAACGAACGACCGACGGTAAAACGTACCGAGCAAAGCTCGCTTCCCGTAAAGATTTCCTACCTAGTTCCCTGTAAGCTTGGCTTGCTCAAGAAGATAAGATCTTGTTATTCACGACTGTAAGCGTGTGGCGCTCGGAATGCTTTTGTACCTGTGGGAGAAAACACCGATGCCCACATCCACGGTCTTCACAACCGCGGTTTGCGATGGTTACGAAGATCTCCTCAAAGAATCACAGCGCGCTTGGACCATTTGGAAGGGACTGTGCCAGCGCATTTCCGGTTCATGCCTTCAGAGCAGGATTGCCGACGACGAACTGCGAAACTTGCAGGCGAGATATGCGCGCTCCTATTCGGCGCTGGAGAATCATGCCCACACCTGCGCGACGTGCCGTCGAGTAGTGCAACTAAACAATCGGACGAATGCACGCATCGAGGAAGCCGGACTTTCGCTGGGTCTGCGCATGACCGCGTGAGATCTTAACCCGAGCGGTAAATAGTAGTTAAGGCTTGTGGCGTCAGCGCGAATTTCACCCATCAGAGGATTAGCCAGGTCCTCGCGCCGACGCCAAGCTTCCAAACCCCGCAGCCCCTCCTTCGATCGATTTGGCTTTCCCCGTTGTCAGCCCACAGGGCCAAGATTTGGGTCACGTGTTACAATCCCCCCGTTTCGCATGCCCGATACAGTTCCCAATTTCGCTGAAACGGTTCTGGAGGTGGTTTCTCCGGACGGGGCGCGACGTTACGTGCGCGTGACGCAAGTTCCGTTTTTCATAGGCCGCGGCTCCGAGACCGGAAACCACTTGCAGCTTGCAGATCGCCGCATTTCCCGGAATTGCGCGGCGATTGTGATGGAAGCAAACAAGTATTACATCGAGGATCGCGGGCAGCGCCGTGGCTTGTTCGTAAACGGGGAAAAGGCGGAAAGCCGGGAGTTACAGGACGGCGATTCCATTACCTTCGGGCTCGAAGATTCATACGAGATTGTCTACCGTTCGGCCCCTAACGCCAGTACCGATTCCCTGCCGCATCTGCTGACCAGGATCGAGCACATCACCAGCTCGGAGCCTGCCGGCGGAGGGCTGCGTAAGCTGAATTTGCTCTTGGAAGCAACCACGCTGCTGCACTCGCAGCTCCCGCTCGATTCGGTGTTAGGCACCATGCTCGATCACGCGGTGTCAGTGACCGATGCTGACCGCGGGCTGCTGCTGGAAGTGGACGAAAAAGGCGCGCTGAAGGTGCGACTAGCGCGCAAGAGCGGAGGGCTGCGTTTGCCTCCGGAAAGCCTTACTCCCAGCCAAACCGCCATCCAACTGGCGCTCAAGAAGCAGTCTGCGGTGATCACCGAGGATTTGGCCCAGGCAGATATGGACCTACAGGCGGCGCAAAGTATTGTGGCGCAGCGGCTACGAGCGGTAGTGGTGATTCCACTGTTCGCGATGTCTCGAGCGAATACCGACCAGTCCATGATTAATATCGCCCGGGGACATTTTCTGGGAGTCATCTATCTAGACTCCAGGCGCCCTGCGGCATTTTCCAAATTGGATCGGCAGATTTTGGATGCGCTGGCCGCCGACGCCGCGAGCATCCTGGACAATGCGCGCCTGGTGGAGCGCGAACGGGAACGGCAGCGCCTGGAACAGGAGATCGGCATCGCCCGCGATATCCAGCAAGCTTTGCTGCCAAAAAATTTTCGGAACTACCCGCACCTGTCGGTGAGCGGAATTAACTTCCCTTGCCTATCGGTCGGGGGCGACTACTTCGATGTTTTCCCTTTGAGCGACAATCGGACCGCATTCCTAATTGCGGACGTATCCGGAAAAGGCTTGGGGGCGGCGCTACTCACGACCATGCTGCAAGGAGCGCTCTCTGGAATGACCCTGGGCACCGATCCCGCACTGGTGTTCAACCACGTGAATCGTTTTCTGTGCGACCACGCCGAAGTAGGACGCTATGCCACCATGTTTTTTGGCATTCTGAACACCGAAGGTCATTTGGAGTACATCAATGCCGGGCATCCGTCGCCATTTCTGATCAGGAGAGGCGTCGCGGAGGATATCTTCAACGAAGGTTCGTACCCAGTGGGGCTAGTGCCGGAAGCGGAATACACCGCGGTTTGTGTGCAACTGGAACCTGGCGACACGATGGTGCTCTTCAGCGACGGGGTGACCGAAGCGATGGATCCCGACGAGGAACTTTTCGGCGTCCCACGCCTGAAAGGGGTCCTCAGCGGGCAGATGAATTCGCCGCTCGAGGACATTCAAAGCCTGGTCTTACAAGCGGTCGAGAATTTCACGCGGGGCGCCAGCCAAGCGGACGACGTTACCCTACTGCTGGTGCGCTATCGCACCGCGTTGGTAGCCGGAGATACCGATATTCCGCCGTTGCAACCCGCCGTGGCTGCCGACTGAGTCTACAAGCCGTTCCGGAGATGACGCGACCCATGGTGACTTCCGAGTACGAAAATCGTATTCGGCGGGCACATCGATTGGCGACACTGCAGACCTCCGCGAAACCAGCTCTGGTGTTTTACACATGCCTTGCGGAATTCCATAAGGGTCTATATGCGCAGTTAGCCGCGATGCCGCTGTCGGAAAGGCCATTGTCGAGCGGCGATTTGAGGTCGGAACTCGACTTGGCTTCGTTGTTGCAACATTTTCCCGAATTTCTTTCCGTGTTGCAGCTTAATGCCCCCGAGCAAGTGGTAGAAGCGGCGCGACAGACGGCGCTGGAAGGCCCAGCGGCGTGGATCACGCTGTTAACGGAATACTGGAGCGTTGCAGGAAGACCGGCCGAGGATAGCGGGGTGTTCTCTGGAGAACCGGAACCCGGGAGCGATGCCCTTGCCGAATTTATCGCACGCGCTTTCTTGCAGCCGTATGCGGAGTTTTTGTCCCGTAACCGGCAAGCTTCGGAGTCGGTGGAAACCGGGGCGGGATGCCCGGTGTGCGGCTCAGCGCCGATGATTGTGGTTTTACGTGATAGCGGTCCAGTGACCGTAGTGCGCGCACTGGTGTGTTCTCTGTGTCTGCATGAATGGAGGAGCAACGGGCAGCAGCGCTGCCTTCATTGCGATCAGCCCGATGCGAAAGTCTCCAACCATTTTTTCGATGAAATGGCGCCCGTGTTTGTCGAAGCTTGCGATGCTTGCCGCACCTATCTTCCCTGTGTCGATATGAAGAAAGCGCGAGAGGCGGTTCCGGTGGTTGACGATATTGCCGCGGTTGAACCCACGCGATGGGCTCAGGAACACAATTATCGCCGGGCGTGCGCGAATGTATTGGGTACTTGAGGGCACGCCGGACTCGGGGACCCTGATTCGCCAGGAACATCGTGTAGCCATTGGGGCGAGAGCGGGATAAACTCCGCGGCGCAAAGACGATAGGGTGCCGTAGTGATGTTGCGAAATCGATTTGCCCATTTACATGTTGTCCACGACTGAGATCGCTTCTGCGAAGAGGAATCAAATGACTCGGATCTTTCGCCTACTCACAGTAGTGACGGCGGGAATCGCTCTGGCCGGAGTAACCCGGACCACCGGACAGACTGGTAAACCGCTCACGGTGATCCGCGCCGGGACAGTGATCGACGGTGTGAGCGAGTCACCGCGGAAGCGTCAGCTGATCTTCGTACGTGGCGAGCGAATCGAGAAGATTACCGATTCCACGGCGCAGATTCCTGCCGCTTCAACGGTCATCGATTTATCGAGCGCGACGCTTTTGCCAGGGCTGATCGATTCGCACACCCATATTTTCTTGTGGGGAGAAGATCCTGCCAATGGCGGGTACGACGCGAACCTACTGAAAGCGGGCATCGCTTTGCGCGCGGCACGGGCAACCTTTGCGTGCCGGCGTGCGCTGGAGCAAGGGTTTACTACACTGCGCGATGTGGAAACGGAAGGTGCCGGTTACGGCGACGTGGAGATCAAGCAGGCGATCGGCGAGGGGACCATCCCGGGCCCTCGTTTGTTCTGTGCCACACGGGCGATTTCCAGTACCGGGGGCTACAACCTGGAAGGATATGCCCCGGAACTAGAGATGCCTAAAGGCGCACAGATTGTCGACGGGCCGGTGGCGGCTCGCAAAGCGGCGCGGGAGCAACTGGATCACGGCGCGGATTGGATCAAGGTGTACATGACCCATCGGTCGTGGGTGGACAAGCAGGGCAAGCTGGTTTCGCAACCGACGCTGACCGTCGAGGAATTGCAAGCGATTGTGGATGAAGCGCACGGCTGGGAAAAAAAAGTGGCGTGTCACGCGTACAACGGAATCGGACTGCAACGAGCACTAGACGGAGGGTGCGACTCGATTGAGCATGGATTGGATATTACCGATGCGCAGATTGCCCAGATGTCCCGGCAAGGTACGTGGTACTGCCCGACGCTCAGTCCTTATTACCAAGACTGGGCGCCGGAGAATACACCGGAAGGTAAGCGCGATCGCATGCGAGCGCAGGTGCATGAAACTTCGTTTAAGAAGGCCATGCAAGCTCACCTGAAAATTGTGTTCGGGACGGACATTGGGGGAATGCCGTGGAGCCAGCCGATGGCACAGGAATTCCCAAGGATGGTGGAGTTGGGAATGACCCCGATGCAAGCAATCCAGTCGGCGACGTCACGTGCCGCGGAGATGCTGGACATGAAGGGCGAAATCGGCTTGCTGGTTCCGGGGGCCTACGCCGATGTAATAGGCGTAAATGGCGACCCGCTCCAGAACGTAAAGATCCTGGAACAAGTTCAATTTGTTATGCACGACGGAGCGGTCTTCAAGAACGACGCACCGAAGTAGGAATCGGCCGCTTTTCGCGCTGTCCGTCAGGCTTCAACGCTGACACCCTTCCAGAATGCGACGTGATCCTTAATTTGCGCTGCCGCGGATTTCGGCTGCGGATAATACCATGCGGCGTTAGCGTTTTGCATGCCATTCACATCCAGGGTGTAGTAGTGAGCGGTGCCCTTCCAAGGGCATTCGGAGGTGTGAGTGCTGGGCTTCAGAAATTCCTTTTTCACGGAATCCGGTGGGAAATACTGATTGCCCTCCACTTCCACCGTTTTATTGCTCTCCGCGATAACCATGCCACCCCAAGTTGCCTTTGCCATAATCGACCTTTCGACTTCTCTCGACGACTTACCGATGTTCAGTGCGTAGCACGCAGTATGCGCCCAGCGGAAGGTTAGATGCGAGAAAACGGCAGGGGTTCCGCGTTTTTCTGGCGGTCTGCTAGACTCGGGCCCGATGGTAGCGGAGGGATGCGATGGCCGAGCAAAATTTTTCGAATCATAGCAAGCTGGTTCCGGTGTTTCACTTTTACGTTTTGCCGGCTCTGGTATTAAACCTGGGCTGGTCCTTTCATCTGCTGAGGGCTTCGGCCTTCTCGAGCGGCGGGTGGATCGGGGTGATCGTGGCCGCGGCTCTGCTTCTCGGATTTCTGTCGGCGCGGACGTTCGCATTGACGGTCCAAGACCGAGTGGTCCGGCTGGAGGAACGCTTGCGGCTGGCGGCATTGCTTCCGGTCGATTTGCAGCCGCGCGTCGGAGAATTCACATTGGAGCAGCTAGTGGCGCTGCGATTTGCTAGCGACGCAGAATTGCCGGCGCTGGCGAGGAAGGTGCTGGACGATCAGATCAACGACCGCAAGGCGATCAAGCAGATGGTGAAAACCTGGCGTCCGGACTATTTAAGGGCCTAGGCACTCAGAAAATGCTGCGGATGACGCCACCTTCGGCTCGCACCGCAGCGCCATTGATGGCCGCAGACTGAGCGCTGGCGATGAAGGCGACGACTGCGGCAACTTCTTCGGTCGTCTCGAAGCGCTTGAGCAACGAGCTGGGGCGCATCTTGTCAAAAAACTGCTCTTCCACTTGGGCTTGCGAAATATTTTGCTGCTTAGCCATAGAGGCGACGAAGGTCCCGACGCCTTCGGATGCGGTGGGTCCGGGAAGAACGGAATTGACCGTGACGCCGGTGCCAGCTACGGATTCCGCGATGCCGCGCGCCACCGCGACTTGAGCGGTCTTGGTCATGCCGTAGTGGATCATTTCCGCGGGGATATTCTGGCTGGACTCGCTGGAGATGAAGATTACGCGGCCCCACCTGTTCTTGAGCATTCCCGGTAAATAGCTGCGGGTCAAGCGCACTCCGCTAAGCACATTCGTTTCGAAGAAACGCATCCAATCGGCGTCGGGAATTTCGGCGAATGGCTTCGGTTCGAAAATACCGAGGTTGTTGATGAGGATGTCGGCCTGCGGGACTTGCTGGACGAAGGACGCAACCCCAGCGGCGGTAGCGAGATTGGCGGCGACACCCTCCAGGCTGGCGCCGGACGCTTGTTTGCGGATCGCGTCCAGTGCACCAGCGACACGAGCCTGAGTTCTGCCATTCACAACCACTTTGGCGCCCTCTTTGGCAAGGGCCGCGGCAATCGCCAGCCCGATCCCGGCCGTAGAGCCGGACACGACCGCAACTTTATCTTCGATTCCAAAATCCATGTTGATCTCCGATTTCGCGGACTAACGCTTGGTCATGAACCGGCTCAGTTTGCGGCGACGGCTGCGGAGGCGCCTTCAATTTCAGCAAGGTCCTGTGCGGTGAGCTGTAGATCGCTAGCACGCATGACCCCTTCGGCTTGCTTGGCGTTGCGAGCGCCAACGATGGCAGCGGTGACGCTCGGGTCACGCAGCGTCCAAGCGATGGCTACTTCACCAGGGGTGCGCCCGTAGCGTTCGCCGACTTTTTTAAGACGATCCACGAGCTCGATGTTTTTCGATAATTTGGGCTCCCGAAACTCGGGATTGCGCTTACGCCAATCGTCGGCAGCAAGGCCGGCGGCACGCTCGCGGGTCATCGCGCCAGTGAGCAGACCGGAGGCCATTGGGGAATAGATGATCGTGCCGATGCCGCGCTGTTTGCAATACGGCAGAATCTCCGTTTCTATTTGGCGGCGGACGAGCGAGTACGGCGGCTGAAGCGAGGTTACCGCAGCGATTTTTTCGGCGCGCTGTAACTGCGGGACGTTGAAGTTGGAGACCCCGATCCAGCGGACTTTGCCTTCTTTCTGCAAATCGGCAACGGTTTGCCAACCTTCCTCAAGTCCGGATCCGTTGTCCGACGGCGGCCAATGCATCTGGTATAGATCGATGACGTCGGTCTCCAGGCGGCGCAGGCTATCTTCGCATTCGCGGCGGATGGAGTCCGGGTGGAAGTTGGGAGCGATGCGCCCTTTGTCGTCCCACTGCAAGACGCATTTGGTGAACACGTAGGGGCGAGCATGCTTCCTCTCCTTGAGAGCCTGCGCGACAACTTTTTCGGAATGGCCCATGCCATAAACCGGAGCGGTGTCGATCCAATTCACGCCGAGGTCGAGTGACCGGTGAATCGCGGCGATGGAGTCCGCGTCATCCTGACCACCCCATCCGTATTCCCAGCCTGAACCGCCGATGGCCCATGCACCGAAACCGACTGGGGTGATTTCCAGATCGGAGTTGCCGAGTTTACGAGTGGGCATGGTGCCCTCCAAAGGAGTTGCTGCCTGAATGTTCAGCTTCCGCACAGCGGTGAATTCTAAGATGAATCAACGGCTGAAAAGGTTAGAAGCGCAAACGATCGCGAAGCGATCCGACCCTAGGGACCGGTAAACGATCAGTTCGCGAAGAAGGGCCGCTTCCGGGTGAGCGCTGGCCACGACAATGTGTGCGCCGGCGGGTAGAACGGGCGTGGTGAAGGTCAGTTGATTGACGGTTTTGCAGGTGACTTTGGCGGCCTTGCCCACCGAGTGTCGCCGCGTTTCGTGCGGAAGCCGCTGCCCCGCGGTGTGACCATTGTGCCACCGGCGGCTGGACCTGACGCTGAGAACCGAGGTCCTGGTGGTGAATCCTAGCGTAGCGGAGGGGCATAGCACACCGCTGGTGGCGGAAGCGGCGACGTTGATGGTGAAGGTACCTACGCCTGCGGAATTGCTAGCGCCGAGAATGAGCCCGGGATCGGCGCCGGTGGCTAGGATGAAAGATTCCCCCTGGTTCGAGATGACGCCTGCGGGCAACCCGCTTAGAGAGACCGGAAGGTTGCATCGAAGCCATATTTTCCGGGCGAGCAACCTACATCGGGCCAGGCGTGGATCCCCGGGGCAAGGTCACAGATGAGCATCAAGGAACGGCCGTAATGTGGATGGTCCTGTAGTCGCGACCGAGCAGCAGCATATGCGCCCCGACCAGACAATGACTGTTCCAGCGGCGGAACAGAGATGCCGAAAATGAGGTCAACTGAATCTATATTTGCCACGGCTCGCAAGATCCCACGCTACCACCGGCGGCGTCGATAGGGCCAAGAAGCAAGGTTGCAAATGAAACGCGGCGCGAGCCAAAGGCCCGCGCCGCGGTGAAGGTCGGAACCAAGAAGCTAGATCGTCTTAGCGGTGGCCTGACCCTGCTTGGCGAAGGAACTGCCGCCGCTGTCCTTTTCGGCAGACTTGTCGATCTCGATAGAGCCCTTAAAGTAAGCGCCGTCTTCGATCATGATACGGGCGGTGGTGAGATCGCCGTTCACCGAGCCGTCTTTCTTGATTTCAATACGATCCTTGGCGCGGAGGTTGCCCTTCACGCTGCCGTAAACCACTACTTCACGAGCGATGATATCGGCGGTGACTTTGGCAGTGGTCCCAACCGTGAGCTTGCGTTCGTCGAGCTGAATCAGTCCTTCGACGGTGCCGTCAATCAAAAGGTCTTCGCTGCCGGAAATTTCGCCCTTGACATGCAGGCTGGATCCGAGCCGCGCGCTAGCGCGGTCTCCTGTAGTACCTAGTGGACGCAAAGCATCGGTGCTCATCGCAGGTTTTTCCTCCCAAGACGCCGTAGCTGGCTGCGGCGGCTGATTGTGAATTGGATTCGTCGGCTCCGGTTGCGCGGGTTGCGGCGTATCCGGTTTTTTATTCCCCCACATCGATGCCCCCAAGGGACAAGCAAGCCCCAAGCGGGAAAAGAGCGTTGGGGACAAGGCAAACTGTAGACCCTAGCATGGTATGCGGCAAATGCAATGCGGGAAACGGGTTCCATAAGGTTACTGGACTTTGGTACAGGTTTTCGCTTTGTTTTCGGAGAACAAACACGGATCTGGCGGCGGGAGCCGTCGTTCCTGCCCTCACAATTCGTTTCTTAGGAAGTTGGCTTTTCGGGGACCGGTTGAGTGGCGAGAAAATCGTTTGCAAAGCGTGTGGCATAGCTGGCCAGCAGCTGCTGAATCCGGTCGTGATCGGAGGATTTCAGGACGAATCCGGCATGGTGGTATTTTTCGACGCGATAGACGATTTCCCGGTCGCAGTAGGCTGAGGTGTCCGGACGCTCCTGACGGGCGAGACAAAGAATGACCCCGGCTGAGTCGCGTCGAGTGGCCGGAGGCTGATAAGGCTGTTTTCCCGCTCCGACTTCCAGCCGCGCCCATTCCCGCCAAAGATTGATACCGGAAGCGGCCTCGACAACTTCCGAGATGTATGCGCCACCGACGCGCGCGGCAATCTCCAGGAAGTAGAAGCGGCCATCGGCGTGGGACTTGAGGAATTCAGCGTGAGTTACGCCGCGCACCGACCCCAGACCTTCGATGGCCTGGCGGTTGGCATCCAACAACACTTTTGCCTCCTCGGTGAAACGCGGCAGGGTACTGGTAGTGAATACGCCGCCATGGTGAGAAACGTCTAGCGGCGGCGCGCCATAAACGTGAGCTTCTGCGAAGATAACTTCGCGCTCGGAGACAACACTGTCGACGTGGTAGACCGTGCCGGGAATGAATTGCTCCAGCAGGTAGAAAGATTGCTGGTCTCCCAACCGATCGAGTAAGGGCCAGAGCTCGTCCGGGGAGTGAATCTTTTTCATTCCAATCCCCGAGGCTTGGGAGCGAGGTTTGAGCAGCCAGGGACCAGGCACCCGAGACATGAACTCGCGAAGGGCTTCGTAATTGAGCACGTGGGCAAACTCCGGAACCAAAATGCCAATTTCTTTGGCACGGGCGCGCATGGCCAATTTGTCACGGAAGTACCGAACGGTGGTAAGTCCCATGCCCGGGATACGCAGATGTTCGCGGAGCGCCGATACGTTCTCCATGTCGAATTCGTCCAGGGCCACAATGCGATCAATAGGCTGAGAGCGGGCCAGGTAGCTGACCGTATAGATCAAGGCCTCTAGCGGCAGAGCTTCGGGCATGAAGAACATTTCGTCGATGGCTTCGCGAGGCCAGTCCGCATCGCGAAGTTTTTCCAAAGTCAGCAGAAGAACCCGGCAGCCCATGCTCTTACAGGTGCGAAAAAACTCAGTTCCCTTTTCGTAGGAGGTGACACAAAGAATCGTTAATGGGCGAGGATCCGGCATGGGATGCTCCTAAGATCGAGGTCAAAAACCGACGTAGCTGAAGCGGAAGGGAGCTTCGGAACGCGGATTATACTGCGTTCTGAGCCCGCCTATCTACAAAAGTGCGTCGTTTGCGGGATACAGAAACTGCAGGAAAGGCCTGACCCGCGCAGCCCAGGCGGTCTCGTTGTGCTCCGCCCCTTCGACGCGCTCGAAATGCAAATCCTGGTCTTGGCACCAACCTTTGCTTAGAAGAATGTCACGAAGCCGCTCGGCATCTTGCAGCGTGCGCGGCCCCTCGTGGGTGCCAGAGTCGAGCCAGATGCGCGGGCGAGGTTCCGGAGTGGCCGACGCGGCAAAGCGCAAAATGACGCGCTGATGCCACCAGATGGACGGCGAAAGGGCCGCGATCCTGCCGAAAACCTGAGACAGCTTTAATCCCAGATAGAGAGAGACCAGCCCGCCCAGTGAAGAGCCGCCAATTCCGGTGCTAGCCGGATGGTGGGTAATGCGATATTCGGTTTGCACCAGCGGCATCAGTTCCTGAACCAGGAATTTGGCGTAGCGGTCGGCGCGACCTCCGCCGAGCTTGGGTGCCTTCGTCGGAGTGTATTCGTGAATACGGGCCGAGCCGGCGTTGTAAATGCCAACGATGACGAGAGGCTGCACCCAGCCCTGATCGATGGCGTGGTCGGCAGTTTCCTTGACGTGCCAATCGTTGCCGGGAACGAAGGCGGTGGAACCGTCGAAAAGGTTTTGGCCATCATGGAGATACAAGACCGGATAGCGCCGCTCCGGCTGTTGGTCATATCCGGGTGGCAAATAGACGACCAGGTCCCGCTGGTTGCGGAGAAAACGGGAACGTAGCTGTTCGTGCTTACGAAGCTGGCCGGGAATCACGGTGCGATGGTCACCAGCAGGTCTTTGGCTTCCACGTGCTGGCCGGGAGCGACGAGAAGCTTAGCTACGCGACCGGAAATCGGCGCGTAGATGTTCGACTGCATCTTCATGGCTTCCAGAGTGAGAAGCCTTGCACCGCGCTGGACGGCTTGATTGGCCTGCACCGCAACGCTTGAGACTACGCCAGCGGTGGGAGCGGCGAGCTGCCCGGGGTCAGCGGGGTCCGCTTTGGGATGAGTGCGCTCGATCACGCGAAGGGCCGCGTCGCGTAGGTTTACCTCCCGAGGCTGGCCGTTCAATTCGAAGAACAGCGTGCGAGTTCCATCTGGATGCGGGTCGCTGGTACCGAGAAATTTGGTGATGAGCGTTTTGCCGGATTCGATCTCGACAGTAACTTCCTCGCCGGGCTTCAGGCCGTAGAAGAAGCCCGGCGTGGGTAGCACGCTCACGTCGGAATAGGATTGGCGGAATTGTTCATACTTTAAGAAAACTTCCGGGTAGAGAAGGTAGCTAAGCAAATCGTCGGTCTGGATAGTGTGACCAACACTCTTATGCAGCGCTTTGCGCTCCTTCTCAAAATCGATGGGCTGCATGGTAGCGCTGGCGCGTCCCTTCGACGGTGCTGCTCCACGGAGAATGATCTTTTGCAATTTTGCCGGCCAGCCATCCGGGGGAACGCCTAGCACCCCGGAAAACATTTCGACCACGGAGTTGGGAAACGAGACATCGTGGTGTTCATCCAGTTTCAACACCTCCTCCGGACGCATCTCTTTGGCCATGAGAAACAGAGTCATGTCACCTACGACTTTGCTGGAGGGCGTGACCTTCACGATGTCCCCGAAAAGCTGATTTACTTCGGCGTAGGTGCGTTCCACCTCGCGCCAGCGATGACCTAAACCCATCGCCACCGCCTGCTCCCGGAGGTTGGTGTATTGACCTCCGGGAATTTCGTGTTGATAAAGGCGCGCGGAGCCGGACTTGGGTCCCGAGTCGAACGGCAAATAGTAGGTACGTATGGTTTCCCAGTAATCGGAGCACTCGTTGAGCGCTTCGATGTCGAGATCGGTATCCCGCGGAGTGTGCTTGAGGGCTTCCACAATGGCATTGAGGTTGGGCTGACTCGTGCCGCCGCTCATGGACGCTACCGCGGCGTCGGCAACGTCCACACCGGCATCGGCGGCCTTAAGGATGGAAGCGGCGTTGAGGCCGCTGGTGTCGTGGGTATGGAAATGAACCGGCAGGGTGATCTCTTCGTGTAGAGCCTTCACCAGTTCGAATGCAGCGTACGGTTTGCAAAGCCCGGCCATGTCCTTGATGCACAGGAAATGGGCGCCCAGCTTTTCCAATTGCTTGGCCATGGTGACGTAATACTTCAGCGAATATTTCGGACGCCCGGCATCGAGGATGTCGCCGGTGTAGCAGATCGCCGCTTCGCAGACGCCGCCGGTTTCCAGAGCAGCGTCGATGGAAACGCGCATGTTTTCTATGGAATTGAGTGAATCGAAGATGCGAAAGATGTCGATGCCCTGGGCGTGGGCTTCGCGCACGAATGCGACGATCACATTGTCGGGATAGGAGGCGTAGCCGACCGCGTTGGCGCCGCGCAACAACATCTGGAAGCAGATGTTGGGAACGCGCTTACGAAGTTTGCGCAAGCGCTGCCAGGGATCTTCGTGGAGAAAGCGCAGGGCGGTATCAAAAGTGGCGCCTCCCCACATTTCGAGGCTGAATAGATTGGGCAAGCGCTGCGAAATGGCGCTGGCGGTCGCGAGCAGATCATGGGTTCGCACCCGAGTGGCCAGCAGCGATTGATGGGCGTCGCGTAGCGTGGTGTCGGTAATGAGCAGACGCTTTTCCTTGCGTGCCCAAGCGGCGAACCCTCCCGGACCGAACTTTTGTAAAAGTTGACGGGAACCGGCAAGAGGTTCGATTCCAGGAACACCGGGCAAAACCGCGGGCTCGAAGGTGTCCGGAATTTTCTTGCCCTTCACTTCGGGATTGCCGTTGAGGATGACGTCCCCCAGGTAGGAGAGAAGTTTGGTGGCACGATCGCCGCGCTGGCGCATGTGAAAAAGTTCAGGGGAGTCATCGAGAAACGAGGTGGTGACTTCACCGGCGCGGAATTTCGGGTGGTTCACGACATTTTCGACGAAGGGGATATTGGTCTTCACACCGCGAATGCGGAACTCGCGTAAAGCGCGGTCCATGCGGCGGCAGGCTTCGGGCAAGTCCTTGCCCCAGGCGGTCACTTTGACAAGCAGCGAATCGTAGTAAGCGGCAAGTACGGCGCCGGCGTACGCGGTGCCGCCGTCGAGTCGAATACCGAAGCCGGCGGGCGAGCGATACGTGGAAATCTTGCCGTAGTCCGGAGCGAAATTATTTTGCGGGTCCTCGGTGGTGACCCGGCACTGCAGAGCTGCGCCATAGAGCGGGACATGCTCTTGTTCGGGCAGGGACATCGGCGGTTCGTGGAGCCGATGACCTTGTGCGATCAGAATCTGAGATTGGACCAGGTCGATGCCGGTGACCATCTCGGTGACGGTATGTTCGACCTGAATGCGAGGATTGACTTCGATGAAATACCACTTCTGGGCGTCAACGTCGTAGAGGAACTCCACGGTTCCGGCGTTGCGGTAGTTGGCTTTTCGGGCCAGCCGCACCGCGGCGTCGCACAGCTCCGCGCGAATCCCAGGGGGCAGGTTCGGAGCAGGGGCGACTTCGACAACCTTCTGGTGCCGGCGCTGCACCGAACAATCACGCTCATACAGATGCAGAAGATTGCCGTGATGATCCGCAAGAATCTGAACTTCCAGGTGGCGCGCACGGGGAAGATATTTTTCCAGGAAAACCGAGGCATCGCCGAAGGCCGAACGCGCTTCGCCCTGAGCCTCCTCAAGGCGAGCTTCGAGTTGAGCGTCGTCGTGCACCACCCGCATGCCCCGGCCGCCGCCTCCCATGGCCGCTTTGACGATGACCGGATAACCGATTTCTTTGGCAACCTTGTGCGCCTCGGCTGGGGACTTTACGGGGTTTTCTGTACCCGGTAAAACCGGAACGCCGGCGGAGGCGGCCAGCCGACGCGCTGCGGTCTTGTCGCCGAGAAGTTTGAGCAAAGCGGGCGTGGGACCAACAAAGATGATGCCGGCTTTTTCGCAGGCGCTCGCGAGGGCCGGATTTTCTGACAGAAACCCATAGCCGGGATGGATGGCGTCGACACCCTTGTCGCGCGCGAGTGCCACGATGCCACCGATGTCCAGGTAGGCCTCAACCGGACCTTTGCCAGCGCCGATCTGATAGGCCTCATCAGCTTTAAAGCGATGCAGGCCGAGGCGGTCTTCCTGGGAATAAATTCCCACGGTGCGCAGGCCGAGCTCGGTTGCCGCACGAAAGATTCGAATGGCAATTTCGCTGCGGTTGGCGGCCAGAAGTCTTTGGATGGGCTTGTTCTTTGTCATCAAGGCGCGACGGCGGCTGGGCACGAAACTGTAGATTGTGTCACGGGTGGCGCGTCAGGCTGCAGCAGTTTATTCGATTTACGCGGCGAACAAAACTCATCCGGCGATGAGTGGACGAATCCAGAGGTAGGGAGTGGCTAAGGAGTTGAGACGACCGCCGCCGCATGAACGGGTTCGGGAGAGGTCTTAAGCTTTTGCAGGTCGGCTTGAACTTGCTCCCATCGCTTAGCTTTGCGCTTGGTGGCATTCGGCGAGTTGGGATCGGCATAGAACTGCAGGAACTCGGCGCGAAGCTCTGGAGTCAGGCCAGCGAAGTTCTGCCGGGTAAGTCTGTCGAGCAGTTGGGCGTGCGCGTCATCATTCATTCGATAGATCCCAGGCCCGGTGATCTCGCCAAGGTCAAAATTATCATTGGGGAGTTCGACGCGCCCGCTATCCAAATCCGATAAGTGCCTGCGATAGCGATCCAGAGTGGCGTTGAAGCTGGCCTCGAACATGCGTTCGGTCTGGGGAGTCGGAGTGCGAAGCTGCAACACTTTGAGCGGCCCAAATTGGGGAAGCAAGCGAACCAGGAAAGCCAGAAATTTTTCGCCGAACGTTGGAGACTGGTAGTCTTTTCCCCATTCTTTTTCAAAGCTGGAACGTTTGAGGTTGTACAGGAACCTGCGCTTGGTCATTCCCCGCTGATCTTTTTCGATTTCCTTGCCCTTCAGAGTCCAGGCGATGCGGGTGGCCTTGGGTATCAGCTTGCTGACGTCGCGGCGGTAAGAATTCAGAACCTTGTCTTCATCGGTCAACACGCTGGTCAGGTCCAAGCCGTATGTTTCTTGGAAAGCCTGGTTGAGCAGCGGCTTGGCCACCGCGAAGCCAATGAAATCGTGGTAGCTGTCCGGAGCGTAGTGCTGTTTGGCAACTTCCAGCACATCAAATCCGAATTCGGTCTTGACGTGAGCCAAAGGGTTTTCTTCGTAGTTGACCGAATCGCCGTACTTTTTGCGCAGCTTGGGGTACAGCATCGGCACCGCGCGATTGGTTCCAATGCTGTGTCCGGCGTTGTCAGCGGAGTAGTGGGCCATGGCGCCGAGAGCGAATGCGTAGCCATTTAAATCTTTCGAATCGCGGATCAGCGCGAGGACAAAATCGCCGCTTCGCACGTAGTGGGTCAGGTCGCTGAAGAACCTGCTCCCGTGAGGGTAGTAGCCCATATCCTGAATGATGGCGCCGCCATACGCATATCCGTGAGCTTCGCGAAGTTGCTCCTTGGTGCTGTCGGGAAAGCGCTGCAGAAGCAGTGGCTTGATCGAGACATCCCAGGCGGCGTCGATAATGGCTTCGTGGGACAGCACCGAGTAGGCACAGGAGGGCGGTGCCAATGTTAGTAATGGCCCGCAAACGGCCAAAAGCGCCAGAAATGTCGAAGAACCACCGCGTCGGACCTTCACAGGATGCTTAGCATTCCAGGTTTCTCTCGAACCGGGGACGTCGACCGCTCGTAAATACGTCAGCCCTTCGGTTATAGACTCGCATAAAGCTTGAGAAGTTGCGAAGCAGGATGGAGGTCAGACCGACCTCGGGGACCAACCAACGGTAGGTCGAGGCGGCAAAGACCTAATACTTTCTGAGAACGCCGATGACCCGCCCTTGAATCTTCACGTCCGTGGCGGACACAACAATGGGGGCCATCTCCGAATTGGCGGGTTGCAAACGAACTTTGCCGGGACCCTCGCGATAGAAGCGCTTGAGGGTGGCTTCGTCCCCTCCGACCAGGGCTACCACGATGTCTCCGGGATTGGCCACTTGGGTCTGCTCGCAGACCACGAAATCGCCGTCCATGATGTGATCTTCTATCATCGAGATGCCCTTGACTTGAAGCACGAAGGAATTCCCGCCGCGGGCGAAGTCGGCTAGCGAGATGGTCTCTCGTTCCTCGACCGCTTCGAGCGGCCGCCCGGCAGCGATGCGGCCAACCAGGGGCAGCTCCTGAATTTTGCGCTCGATCACTTGTTCCTTGACGGACTTGGGGAGCTGAAGAATTTCGATGGACCGGCTTTGATTGTAGCCGCGGCGGATGAAGCCTTTTTTTTCCAGCGTGGTGATGTGCTTGTGAACGGTGGCGAGTGAAGTGAGCTTCATGCCCTTGCCGATCTCTTCGAAGCTAGGGGCGTAGCCGTGCTTGGTTTCGAAAGAAACCAGATAGTCGAGAACTTCCTTCTGGCGTTTTGTTAGCGCCAATGAACACCTCCGCGATTTCGTTTGGGCGCAGACCGCACTATCGCGCCTCGTGTGCAACGAAAGTAGGCGAAAAGAAAGCGAACGTCAAGCGAAAGTTGCCGAAAGTGTGCTTGCTAGTATCGAACCTCCGGCTGGCGGCGAAGAGTTCACGTGGGAGGAATTTCTCGCTGTGATTTGAAACCGCGCCTCCCTAGCAAAAGTTTTGCAAAGAATTCGATGCCCGGCGTAACCGTGCATGCGCCGCCGTCGTCTTTCCCAATACAGCACAATTGCCGCGCGGCGGACTCTCTCCCCGCCGCGCGCGGGCCGGTGTGGTATTCTTTTTTATCGGCTTTCTGCGGTCAGGCGCTCGCTGGGTTCCTTTCCGCCTCGTCGTCCCTCAAGACGTTCTAGCCGAGCCTCTTAGGAGGCGAAGTGTAATGACTTGGTTGAGGATGGGGGTCGCCTACGTCCATGTCGACAGTTTTTGAAACACCGTTGTCGCGAGTCAAACCGGAAAGAATCGACCGCGCGGTCATCCGCTTTGCGGGAGACTCCGGTGATGGCATGCAGATTACCGGCAGCCAGTTCACCAACACCGTGGCGCTCTACGGGAACGATATCGCCACCTTTCCCGACTTCCCGGCCGAGATCCGCGCTCCTGCCGGAACCCTTCCGGGGGTCAGCGGTTACCAGCTGCACTTTTCTTCCAATGATGTGTACACCCCGGGCGACGCAGTGGACGCCCTGATCGCGATGAATCCGGCGGCGCTGAAGGTCAATCTTGGCGATCTCAAGGCCAACGGAATTCTGATCGTCAACTCCGACAGTTTCACCGACAACGACCTGCGCAAAGCGCAGGTCACCGTCAATCCTCTCGAGAATCACTCGCTCGACAAGTACCGGCTCTTTTCGGTGGGGCTGGAGCGGCTCACCCGTACGGCCCTCGAGCATTTAGGGCTGGACGCAAAGTCGATGGACCGCTGCAAGAATTTCTTTGCGTTGGGCATGTGCTACTGGCTGTACAACCGCTCGATGACTTCGACGGTGCGTTGGATCGAAGAAAAATTCAAGAACAAGCCGCTACTGGTGGAAGCCAACAAGCTGGCGATGAAGGCCGGCTATTCCTACTGCGAGGCCACCGAAGCCTTTCAGGTCAGCTATGAGATTCCCCCGGCGCGTCTGACGCCTGGGATGTACCGCAACTTGAGCGGGAATCAGGCGCTGGCCCTCGGGTTCGTGGCGGCATCGCAAAAGTCGGGGTTGCGGCTTTTTCAGGGCAGCTATCCCATCACCCCGGCTTCCGATATTCTGCACGAGCTTTCGCAATATAAGGATTTTGGGGTGATGACCTTTCAAGCCGAAGATGAAATTGCGGCGGTAACGTCGGCGATCGGTGCGGCATACGCTGGCGCGCTGGCGATTACGACCACTTCGGGACCAGGAATGGCGCTGAAGACCGAGGCGATCGGGTTGGCGATCGCCGTCGAGTTGCCCCTGGTGATTTGCGATATCCAGCGAGGCGGACCATCGACGGGGTTGCCGACGAAAACGGAGCAGGCGGATTTGCTGCAAGCGCTGTTTGGGCGTAATTCCGAAGCACCGGTTCCGGTGATCGCACCGGCGACTCCGAGCGATTGCTTCTGGGCGGCACTGGAAGCCTGCCGCGTCGCGGTGAAATACATGGTGCCGGTGATCATTTTATCGGACGGTTATCTGGCCAATGGCGCGGAACCCTGGAAGATTCCGAATGTCACTGAAATCCCGGAGATACCGGTGCAGTTTGCGAAAGAGGTGAACTCTCCGAACGGCTATCTGCCGTATAAGCGGAATCCGGATACATTGGCGCGGCCCTGGGCGGTGCCGGGCACTCCTGGGCTGGAACACCGGGTCGGCGGCCTGGAGAAACAGGACGTCACCGGCAATATCAACTATGAGCCGCTGAACCACGAGCACATGGTGCGGATTCGTGCGGCGAAGGTCGCCGCGGTGGTGCAAGACGTTCCGGATATCGTTCCCGCGGGCGACGATTCTGGCGATTTGGTGGTTGTGGCTTGGGGTTCAACCCATGGGGCCATTACCGCAGCTCTGAACGCTCAGCGAGCCGAAGGTCGTAAAGTCGGACATATCCATTTGCGCTATCTCAATCCCCTGCCAGCGAATCTGGGTGACGTACTGAAACGATATAAGCAGGTGTTGGTGCCGGAGTTGAATATGGGGCAATTGATTTGGCTGTTGCGCGCGAAATTTTTGGTGGATGCGGTGGGCTTAAACAAAATTCAGGGGCGCCCATTCAAACAAAGTGAAGTGGAGCAAAAGATCGAGGAGATGTTAGGAATCTCATAGCTGTGGAATTTGTAGAACATCGGGAGCTTGCATGTCTACGGCAACGTTGCCACCTTTTCCGGTATTGACCAAGAAGGACTTCCAGACCGATCAGGAAGTGCGCTGGTGTCCAGGTTGCGGGGATTACGCGATTCTGTCCGCGGTGCAGTCGGTATTCCCTGAGTTGGGGATCAAGCGGGAGAATTTCGTGGTGGTGTCCGGGATCGGCTGCTCCAGCCGCTTTCCCTACTACATGAACACATTTGGATTTCATACCATTCATGGCCGCGCGCCGGCGATCGCTACGGGACTTAAGGCCATTCGGCCCGACCTGGAAGTTTGGGTGGCGACCGGGGACGGAGATGCGCTGTCGATTGGTGGCAATCACACCATTCACATGTTGCGCCGCAATGTGGGGCTAAAGGTTTTGCTGTTCAACAACCGCATCTATGGTTTGACGAAGGGACAGTATTCGCCGACTTCGGAAGTGAATAAGAAAACCAAGTCGACTCCGTTTGGCTCACTCGATCGCCCTTTCAATCCGGTATCGCTGGCCATTGGCGCGGAAGCGACGTTCGTCGCGAGGTCCGTGGATGTGTTTCAGTCGCACCTGAAAGACACGCTACGCCACGCTGCGGCACATAAAGGCTCGGCCTTCGTGGAGATTTTGCAGAATTGCAATATTTTTAACGATGGCGCGTGGTTTTCGCTCACCGAACGCGATGCCCGCAACGAAAATATCCTGCAATTGGAACATGGCAAGCCGCTCATCTTCGGCAAGAACCGCGACAAGGGGATTCGGCGCAAGAGTGATGGTGACATCGAGGTTGTGACGCTGGGGAATGGCATCGCCGAGGCTGATTTGATCGTGCACGACGCGAAGCACCCGCGACCGTCTTATGCGTTTCTACTTTCGCACATGGAGCACCGCCCAGGATTTCCTACCCCCATCGGCGTCTTTCGTGCTTGGGACGATCTCCCGCGGTACGAAGATGTACTTAACGATCAGATCAAAGCGGTAGTGGCGAAGCGGGGGGCCGGCGACTTAAATAAGTTGCTGCACGCAGGTGACACCTGGGAAGTGAAGTAGCCGAAACATCGTTGTCTTGTCGTCGCGCACCGCGTTCCGGTCACACTTAACTTCCTCGGATCTTTTTTATAATCCTCTGTGCACCGTGCCGCGTGGTTGCCCGGCCTTAACGGTCTTGTCTGGCTGGTCAGGTATAATGGGGCGCGACAAACGCGGGGTTCCGTACTATCTTATCGGCGGCAGTGCTCCTGACCGATTTACCATTGCGCCCGGTTTGAAACACCGCCCCAGCCCTTGGGGCGGACCGAACGATCCGGTCGCGCAGCAGTCGTTCGTTTCCGGAAAACATCTAATCACGGGAGTTCATGCGCTTATCGTCGATGACCTATTGGACGCAGAGGAGAATCACCCACCCTGAGGGAAATCTGGGCGCGCGATTTGGAGTAGCGCGGGCCTAGCGAAAGGGATTTAAGGGCAGCCAGAAGTAACGATGCGCACCACACTCAAAATCGTCTTGCCTTTGATCATCAGCGTTGTGGTGGTGTCGCTGCTGTTCGCGGGATACCAGGTGCGGACGCAAAGGAAGTCGTTGCGGAATGAGCTTTCGGGGCACGCGGTAAGCCTGGGAGACGGCCTCCAAGACAGTATCGAGAACCTGCCGGACCGTAATCTAGAGAAGAATTTACAGAAACTGGTGGATCGGTTTGGCCAGCGTGAGCGGCTGAAGGGCGTGGTCGTTTATGACGTGGACGGGAAGCTGCTGGCCGCCAGCGCCGGTCTACCCCCAACTTTGCAGACACGGCCGCCCGCGGCAATGCGAGCCGCTCAAACTTCGGCTGCATTCGGGCAGTTCACGAAGATCGATAACGCGCCCGTCCATTTGTACGCACTGCCGTTCGAACGCAACGGCCAGCCCGGCGGAACGCTGATGCTGGTCCATGACACCAGCTTCATCGACACCAAGGTGGCGCTGACCCTGCGCGACTCACTGCTGGGCGCGTTGGTGCAAACTCTGCTGATTTCGTTTCTTGCGCTGATTTTGGTTCGCTGGACGCTGACCGGGCCGCTGACCACCACTGCGAAGTGGCTTCGCACGCTGCGTACCGGGCAAACCCAGGCGCAGAATCTGCCGGCTCTGCCGGAGGGCGAACTGTTTCAGCAAATTCATCACGAAGTGACCCATCTGGCTCGGGATTTGAACGCTGCGCGGGCCAGCGCGGAAGAAGAGGCGCGGCTACGGGAGTCCAATGTTTCAGTGTGGACAGCGGACCGTCTGAGGGTGAGCCTCAGCAATAAATTGCAGAACAAGCCGCTGTTCGTGGTGTCCAACCGCGAGCCGTACATGCATGTCTTCAACAATGGGAACAACGGCTCATATCAGGTGATCGTTCCGGCGAGCGGATTGGTAACCGCGCTCGAACCGGTGCTGCTCGCTTCCGACGGCACTTGGATCGCGAACGGATCGGGAAATGCAGATCGGGAGGTCGTCGACGGGAACGACCGGCTGCGTGTGCCTCCGGACCATCCGAGTTACACGCTGCGCCGAGTTTGGCTGAGTGCCGAAGAAGAAAAGGGATATTACGAAGGCTTCGCCAATGAAGGGTTGTGGCCGCTGTGCCACATCGCGCATACCCGGCCGATTTTCCGACCCGACGATTGGCGATGCTACCAGGAAGTGAACCGCCGTTTCGCCGACGCAGTGTTGCAGGAGATGGAAGGCGTGGAGTCTCCCATCGTGTTGGCGCAGGACTACCATTTCGCACTGCTGCCACGAATGATCAAGGAGGCGCGGCCGGACGCGCGCGTGGCCATTTTCTGGCACATTCCGTGGCCGAATCCGGAAGTATTTGGGATTTGCCCATGGCAACGTGAATTAATCGACGGGATGCTGGGAGCTGATCTGATCGGTTTCCACATTCAATCCCACTGCAACAATTTCCTGGCTTGCGTGGACCGTGCCGTGGAAGCGCTCACGGCCTACGACCGCTTTGAGGTGAATCGACAAGGGCACTTGACCAGAGTGCGGCCCTATCCGATCAGCGTTTCGTTCCAGGAGAACGGCCCGCCGCCGGAGCCGTACCGCAGCGTGGGAGAACAGGTGTCGGCCATCTGCAACGAGCTGGGTATTCACGCTTCCCTGCTCGGCGTCGGTGTCGACCGTGTCGATTACACCAAGGGCATATTAGAGCGGTTTCGCGGGATCGAGCGCTTCCTTGAATTGAATCCTTCTTACCAGCGACGTTTTACGTTCATACAAATCGGCGCGCCGAGTAGAACGACGATCGGACGCTACCAGAGTTTGCTAGAGGAAGTGACTGCCGAAGCGGATCGAATTAACGCCAGATTTCAGGCCGGACGCTGGGTTCCGATTGTCTTGATGAAGAAACATCACTCCCATGAGGAGATCGCGAAATATTACCGCGCCGCATCGATATGCCTGGTCACTGCGCTGCATGATGGGATGAATCTGGTAGCCAAGGAGTTTGTTGCGTCGCGCGACGAGGATCATGGAGTGCTGGTGCTGAGTACCTTCGCAGGCGCGGCACTGGAGCTCAGCGATGCATTACTGGTGAATCCATACGACGTGGAGCAGGTGGCCGCGGCGATCCTTAAGGGCTTGGAGATGTCATCCGAGGAGCAGATCAGCAGGATGCAGCATCTGCGCGACCAGGTTCGAGAAAACAATGTGTACCGGTGGGCTGCGAATCTCCTGTCCGACCTTACCGATGTGCGCATCGACACCCCCGAGCGCATCGAAGTGCAATGACGAAAGCGGTTCGCAAAGCGGGTCATCTACTCACGGAATGGAACCAAGTAGCGAATCGGATCGCTGTCCGCCGTGGCGTGGTTGTTTTCCTGGATTTCGACGGCACCCTGGTGGACATCGCTCCGCGACCTGAGCTGGTTAGGTTTCGGCGAGCGGCACGCGTCGCTTTGCAGCGTCTGGTCCGCAATCGTAACGCTCGGGTAGTGATCATCAGCGGACGGCGGCGAGCGGAACTCCTACAGCATGTGGGAATTCGAGGGATTCAATATTTTGGCCTGTATGGATGGGAGCGCAGCGCCAACAGTGTAATGCCCAGCTCGGTTCGCAGCGCTCTGAATCGAGCTCGAAAGAAGCTGGATTTTCAACTGCGCGCCTATCCCAGCGTGTGGGTAGAAAACAAGGTCAGCAGCTTGTCGATTCATCTCTTGGATGCCCCCGCGGCGATTCAAGACATCGTGCGGCAGCATCTTCGCGCGGCGCTGGAGGCGTTCAAGCGCGAACTGAAAATGGTGGAGAACATACGAGATCTGGAAATCTTGCCGCGATCCTTTCCGAGCAAAGGCGATACGGTGCGGCGACTTTTGTCGCAATCGGCTTTTCGCCGAAGCTTCCCGTTCTATTTTGGAGATGATTTTTCGGACGAGTCGGGGTTTGCTGCGGTACGCGCGGGGGCTTCGATCCTGGTGGGCGAAGCGCGAGAGACTCGGGCCCGGTACAGCTTGCAAAACCCCTCGGAAGTCGCCACGGCGCTGGCCAGGATCGATACCCTCGTAGACGATAAGAACCAACCCGAACGGTAGCTTAAAGAAGCCGATCTCGCCGCTCACCTCCACTGCTCCCCGCAAAAAAAGCCCCCCAAGTCCCTAAACCCTGGAAAAGATACCGGAATTCCTGTACCTCAGGCGCCTATAACCCTTTACGCTTTATATATTTAGCCGAGCTCAATTACGCCGCACCGGTTGACTGCCGAAGTGCCCATGGCATCTAAGTTCGGGTAGAAAAAATACCCGCCAGACCCCCGGCCCGCGCGGACATACCCAAGGAGACCCCGATGTGGAAGCGCTTTGCATATCTATTACTAGTAGCGGCCTGCTTTGTACCTCTGGCATCCGCACAGGACGACGAGCATGTTCAAGTGGGGGTTTTCGCCGACTACCTGCGGCTATCGCAAACCGACAACAATTTTGGCGGAGTGGGGGCGCAGGTCAGCTTTCACGCTTACAAGGAGTTCAAGCTGGAAGGCACTATGGCCTATGACTTCAACCAGACCTTCACAGAGGGTTTCACCGACAGCACCGGAACATTTTCGACAGCAAGAACCGGTTTGCGGGTTCTTCACGGAGAGTTTGGGCCGCGCGTCAATATCGGGCACCACGCTATACAGCCGTTCGTGATCTTGAAGGGGGGAATCATCGATTTTCGATTGGACGATGCGCCGGCGACGCTGGGGACTTTTTTCAGCAGCGTGAATGGATTGCGCGCAAATAACGTAAACGGCGTGCTGTATCCTGGCGGAGGTTTCGAGGGTCACCTGGGTCCCGTCGGGCTTCGGCTCGATATCGGCGACGAAATGTATTTTAACCACGGAACACACAACAACCTGCGAATAGCATTCGGCCCGGTCTTTCGCTTCTAGGCTTTCCGGTCAAACCGAAGGCTAACTCATAACAAGGCTTGTCCTGTCCGCGAGGACCGGCCTTCTTATTTCCTGTCGATCAAAAGAAACCAGCACGTACGCAAGCAATCAATGGAGACCGGGCTCGCGAACAGCGAGCCTTTCGGCTGGCGTCAAACGGAGTTTGCTGCCAAGACACGTTTCGAACCTCACGGCTTGGGCGGCATGAATCGAGTTGCAACGGCGGACCAAGACACGCGAAAGACTTGACGGTAGAACGGCCTACCCAAGCGTCGAGCAGTTCGCTATCTCCGGGAGCAACGTCAGCGATGTGCGCTGCGGACTCTTGACGCTAGTAGAGGCGGAAGGTGACTTCGATCGGAACAATGGTGGCGACCACACGGCCGTTCGGCCCGGCTGCAGGCTTGAATTTCCAGGTCTTGACCGCTTCCATGGCTTTCTCGTCCAAGCCCAAGCCAGGGCTTTTCAAGACAGTAATGTTGACCGCGCGGCCGTCGGGAGTGATGGTCACCTGCAGAACCACCGTCCCTTGATACTTGGCCTTCCGCGCTTCATCGGAATATTGAGGAATTGGACAGTACAAACACACCGGGACGCCAACGCCGTTTACGCCAGCGCGAAATGCGCCGCCACCGGTGCCGCCCCCTTCTCCCGGGCCTAATCCTCCGCCCGAGCCGCTACCAATTCCACCCATCTCGCCGGTGCCGATACCGCCGCCACCACCCGGGCCACCGGAATTATTCACCGCCGCGGCAAGTGGGTCGCCCATGTTCGTCAGGTTTGGGTTATTGACCTTCAGATCGGGCGGACCGAGCAACGAGGGGTCCATCGGGAGTTTCGGCGCTGGATTCTTAATGGTCGCTTCCGGCGGAGTGAATTGGGTCCACTTAAATTTCGGTGCACGTCCCTTGGTGGGCGGCTCGATCGAACGGTCACCGCCGCCGCCCCCGCCACCAGCCTTATTCGCTCCGGCGGGAAGCTTGGAAATGTACGGCGAAATGTCCAGCGGCGTAGTATCAAACGCCTTGTTATTGGCCTGCGTAGGACGTTCACCGCGCCACAGCAGAGGTACCAGCAGAAGCGCAATCACCGCGCCATGCAACGCGAACGATCCGATTTGCGTCCAGCCAAAATTCTCGTCCTTGGTCCAGATGTCCTTGACCTTCACCGGCTGAATTCCAGGCGGCAGAGGAGGTTGCTTGGACGGCGAGAAAAACTCCTTGATGCGGTAGCCAAAGCCACCAAAATTTGTGCCCCAGTCGACGGCCAAACCGCTGTTCATCGGGCCCTTGGGAACCGGACGGGAACTGAAAAAATCCTTCAGGTTTTCGCGAAAGCCGCCGCCATATTGGGTCGGCATGAGCGGAGAGTCAAGTTTGCCTTCGACCTTCACCGGCTTTTCGGTCAAGAACTGTTTGAGGTTCGACCAGAAGCCGTCGGAGACCACATTTGCGGGGGTGTCAAATCTGGGGAGGGTTGAGGCTGGAACGGGTGCGGACGCTTGGTCCGAGGAAGGCCGAACATCGGGCCGACTTAGCTTTAGAAGGTTATCTGACACCGGTTTCCTTGACTATACTTTAGACGCGAAGAAAATTCGGTCCCACCGAGAGTTACGATTCGCCCGGTACAGGATTGGTTGCACCGCCCGCAAGCTGACACCTGTGCACTTTCATTGTAACATACGGAATTACACTGCCTTCCGATGTTTCCCGCCGGACAACTCTTGGGAAATGACGGTACAGAAGGGATTTCCCGATCGAGCTATGGCCGAACCCCTGGAATTAAAGAAGACGCTCAACCTGCCCAAGACCGAGTTTCCCATGAAGGCCAGTCTCCCGCAAAACGAGCCCAAGCAACTGGCAGCGTGGCAGGAATCGAACTTATACGAGCGGATTCTGGAAGCGCGGATCGGCCTGCCGCTGTTCGTTCTCCACGACGGTCCGCCATATCCCACGGGTGAAATACATCTCGGCACCGGCCTCAACAAGATTTTGAAAGATTTGGTGGTCAAGACCAAGAGTATGGCGGGCCATTACGCACCCTACGTGCCCGGCTGGGATTGCCATGGCCTGCCCATCGAAACCCAAGTCGAAAAGGAGTTGGGCGGGAAAGGAAAAGTATCTCCAGCCGAGTTCCGCCAACTATGCCGAGAGTTCGCGACCCGCTATGTAGAGCAGCACAAGCGCGATTTTAAGAGGCTGGGAATTTTCGGGCGGTGGAACGATCCTTATCTCACCATGAATTTCGGGTACGAAGCCACCATTGCGGGCGCGTTCCTGGAGTTTATGGAGAAGGGCTACGTGTATCGCGGGCGCAAGCCGGTCTATTGGTGCATCCACGATCAGACCGCGCTAGCCGAGGCGGAAGTTGAGTACGAAGATCATATAAGTTCATCGATCTGGGTGAAGTTCGCGGTGGGCGGCGGCGGAAGCGGCGAGGCGACCAAGCTCGGCAGCGACGTAAGCGCGGTAATCTGGACCACCACGCCCTGGACGATACCGCACAACCGGGCGCTAGCGTTCCATCCGGACTTTGACTACGCCGTGGTTGAAACTGAGAAAGGCAAGCTGTTGCTGGCGGCGGATCGTGTCGCCTCGCTCCAGGCAGAATGTGGCATCGCCGAGGCGCGCGTCATCGCAGCCTTCAAAGGGCGAGACTTTGAGGGCATGGAGTTCCAGCACCCCTTCCTGCCGATTCAGGTTCCAGGGATTCGGGCCGCGTATGTGACCCTCGATCAGGGCAGCGGCATTGTGCATACTGCGCCCGGCCACGGAGCCGACGATTTCCATTCCGGGCAAAAATACGGATTGGAGATTTATGCGCCGCTCGACGATCGCGGTGTGTATCTGGAAGGCCTGGCCGAGTACAAGGGCAAGGACATCTTTACCGCAAACCCGATTATCGTGAAGCTCCTGGAGGATCGCGGCGCACTGCTGGGCCATCACAACTACAAACACAGCTATCCGCATTGCTGGCGCTGCCACAATCCGGTGATTTTCCGCGCCACCGAGCAGTGGTTCATCAGGATTGACGCTGCTGCCCGTGGCCATGAAAAGACGCTACGCGAAGAAGCGCTGGGCGAAATCCGCGGGGTCAAGTGGATCCCCGCATGGGGCGAAGACCGCATGTACGAAATGATCAAGGAGCGCCCGGACTGGTGCGTCTCACGCCAGCGCTTCTGGGGCGTGCCAATCATCGTGTTTTATTGCGACCGGTGCGGAACCCGGCTGGAAGATTTTTCAGCGCTGTGGAATGTCGTGAAGTGGTTTGAGAAGGAGGGCGCGGACGCCTGGTACAAACATTCGCCCGAAGAGCTGTTGCCCGCGGGTGCCAAATGTTCTTGCGGGGCCTCCAGCTGGCGGAAGGAGAACGACATTTTGGATGTTTGGTTTGACTCCGGTTCCTCGAACCTGGCCGTCTTGAAGGGGGCGGAATGGCCGGCGGACGTGTATTTGGAGGGACCTGACCAATACCGTGGGTGGTTCCACAGCTCGCTGCTGGTGGCCACTGGTATTCGCGATCACGCTCCGTATCGAAGCGTGGTGACTCACGGCTGGACGCTGGACGAGAAGGGTACTCCGATGTCCAAGTCGCTCGGGAATGCCTTGTATCCCGAAGAAATTTGCGAGCGATGGGGCGCGGACCTGTTGCGCTTGTGGGTCGCGTCGGTGGAATACCAAGCTGATGTAAAAATGAGCGAACGGGTGATGACTCAGCTCAGCGATGCGTATCGCAAGATTCGCAACACCTTTCGCTATGGGCTCGGGAACCTGGCCGACTTTGATCCAAGTCGCGACGCGGTGCCGAACTCGGAGTTGGATGAAATCGATGCGTGGATGCTAGAACGCACTGCGGACTTAACGAAAAAATGCCGTGAGTGGTACGCCGCGTACGATTTCCACCGCGTGTATCACGCAATTCACGATTTCTGCGTAGTCGATCTCAGTTCGTTCTACTACGACGTATTGAAAGATAGGTTGTACACTAAGGCGGCCAAAAACAAATCGCGACGCTCCGCACAAACGGCGGTATGGAAAATCAGCGCGGCGCTGGTACGGCTGGCCGCTCCAATTCTGGTTTTCACGTCCGAAGAGATTTGGAAATACTTGCCGAAGGGTCAAAGCGAGCCTGCCAGCATTCACATGAGCCTGTTCCCGGCGGAGCAGGAGCTTCGCGCCGGAATGGCGCCGGCCAAAGTAGCGACCTGGGAGCTGCTCGGCAAAGTACGCTCGGAAGTACTAAAGGCGTTGGAAGCGGCGCGCAATGAAAAAAAGATCAACTCCGGGCTCGAAGCGAAAGTTTTGCTGCATGCCGAACCCGGATTGCAAGATCAATTGAAGGAATACGGCGCATCGCTGCCAGGACTGTTCATCGTGTCGCAGGTGGCCTTCCCGGATGCGGACGCGGCCGGCTATCGATCGGAGGTCATTCCAGGACTAGAAGTAGCGGTGCAAAAAGCCGACGGCAAGAAGTGTGATCGGTGCTGGAACTATTCAACGCGCGTCGGTGAGAATTGGCGCTATCCGACAGTGTGCGAGCGTTGCAGCGAAGCGCTGGCTGAAATTGAAGGGCCAACGAATTGATCATTCCGCGCAGATTGCGGTGGTTGTGGCTGACACTGGGAGTGGTGGTATCCGACCGCGCGACCAAGGCGTGGTTTGAAACCCAGACCAGCGAAGGCTGGCGTCACGAAGTGATTCATAACTTTGTGTATTTGGTGAACAGCCGGAATTCCGGCATCGCCTTCGGAGTATTTTCCGACTCGAGTTCCCCATGGACCCGAATTTTGCTGATAGCCGGATCGGTCGCGGTGATCTCCGGCCTGGCGTGGTTGTTTGCCGCCGGACACAGCGGAGGAGCGGCCACCACCGCCGGATTGGCGCTGCTGGTTGGCGGTGCCGCGGGGAATGTCACCGATCGCATCGTGCATGGCGCGGTCACCGATTTCCTGGAGGTTTGGCTGGGAGCCTATCACTGGCCGGCCTTCAATCTGGCGGATTCCGCCATCACCATTGGCGCAACCCTGATTATCCTGGATGTCTTTTTTGGTTCCACACAGCCCACCGGCGAAACCTCGAAGTCCAAGCGCGGCCAACGCGCCGTGGGCTGAAGCATGTCTGATCAGCAAGAATTTATCGTCCCTCCGGAAAATACCGGCGAACGCCTAGACCGCGCGGTTGCCAGCCGCTTCCCGGATTTGAGTCGCACCCGTGTGCAGGAATTGATCGAAGCCCAACTCGTGCTTGTCGACGGTCGTCCGGCCAAGGGCTCCCACAAGCTTCGTAAGTCCGAACGCGTGACCGTGGAACCGCAGCCTCGCTCCCCGGTCGTGGCCGAAGCCGAAGCCATCCCGCTGGACGTGGTCTATGAGGACGATGAGGTCGTAGTAGTGAACAAGGCCGCGGGAATGGTGGTGCATGCCGGCGCGGGAAACTCCCGCGGAACGTTGGTCAATGCGTTGTTGGGCCGCGGGCAGACGCTGGCGAAAGGAGCCGACATTCTGCGTCCCGGAATCGTGCATCGCCTCGACAAAGAAACGTCAGGGATCATTTTGGTGGCCAAGAACGACGCGGCACACGCGAAACTTGGTGAAGCATTCCGGCAGCGCACGGTAAAAAAGAGTTACATCGCGCTTTTGGAGGGCAAGCTTCCCAAGGATTCGGGGCGGATTGAGTTGGCCATCGCGCGAGACCCAAAGCGCCGCACTCGCATGACCTCGTTGCGCGCAAGTGCGCTGCCCGATGCGCGCGATGC
>Ga0302324_100002052_pt1 | contig 47510 bp, 31 predicted proteins | sample Palsa_T0_1_FD_201949 | JGI IMG/M metagenome (GOLD analysis project Ga0302324, IMG submission 201949) | Peat permafrost microbial communities from Stordalen Mire near Abisko, Sweden - Palsa_T0_1 | ecosystem: Environmental > Terrestrial > Soil > Palsa > Peat permafrost | place: Sweden: Abisko...
GGTTTGGCGGCCTTTATAGAAATGGCAGTGCGAACGCCGGCTTCGGCCTGAAACGTCCAGTGGACGCAGCCGGTGCCGGCATCGAGTGAATAAACCATGCCGGTGTCGGCACTGAAGAAGACTCGTCCGCCGACGACCACCGGCTCTCCGAACACTTGTTTGGCACCGGGCAATCCAAAGGACCATTTCAGCTTGAGACCAGGAACCTGGGTCGCTGTCATGCGCGCCGCTTGCGCCGTTTGGAAACGCGAATTGGAAATGTCCGCGCCCCAGCCGTTCCACGCGGAACCGGATGCGGGATCTGCCAAGGCAGGATGCCCATCGCACGGGCCGGTCTGAGCAGCGAGAGGAAGGAGGCCGGCGAACAAAACGATTACCCCGAGGACCACAGTTGAGGAATGCATTTCTGGTTCAGTCTATCGCGAAAAACGTTACCGGGGATGAGTTTGCGGCAAGGTGCGGATATAATCTTACGGGTTGTTCCGGTTCACGGTAAGGAGAAACGCATGCAGCGGATTTTTTCTGGTATGGTCCCAGCGATCTGTGTACTGTGGTGGGCGCTACCTCTGGGCGCGCAATCTGGCGCGACGAACGGAGAATGGCGGGCGTACGGCGGAGACCTGGGAAACACGCACTACTCGCCGCTAGCCCAGATCGAGGCGGGCAACTTCAGCAAGCTCCAGGTGGCGTGGCGATTTAAGACGGACAACCTCGGCCCGCGTCCCGAATTCAACTTTGAAGGAACGCCGCTGATGGCGAACGGGGTGATTTATTCCACTGCGGGAACGCGCCGGGCCGTGGTTGCACTGGATGCGGCGACGGGCGAATTGCTGTGGGTGCATGGCGAACATGAGGGCGCGCGGGGCACGGCGGCTCCGCGCCAGCTATCGGGCCGCGGACTGGCGTACTGGACTGACGGCCGCGAAGAGCGAATCTTATACGTGACGCCGGGCTACCGGCTGGTGGCTCTGGATGCCAAAAACGGTAGTCTGGTACCCACATTCGGCGCCGGCGGCATGGTGGATCTGAAACTCGAGGACGATCAGGAGATCGACTTGGTGACCGGCGAGGTGGGCCTGCACGCGACACCGGTGGTGGCGAACGACGTGGTGATTGTGGGAGCAGCGCATCGTCCCGGCGGCGTTCCAAAAAGCAAGACCAACGTAAAGGGATTCGTGCGGGGATTCGACGTGCGAAGCGGCAAGCGGCTCTGGATCTTTCACACCATCCCGCGGTCCGATGAATTTGGGTACGACACTTGGGAAAAAGATTCCGCGTCTTACACCGGCAACACCGGCGTTTGGGGCCAAATCAGCGTAGATGAACAATTGGGGATGGCATTCATCCCGGTGGAGCTGCCGACCGGCGATTTCTATGGCGGCCATCGGCCGGGAAATAATCTGTTTGGCGAAACTGTGCTGGCCCTCGATCTGAAGACCGGTCAGCGCAAATGGCATTACCAGTTGGTGCACCACGGAATTTGGGACATGGATATTCCGTGCGCGCCGATGCTGGTGGACATCACCGTGAACGGCCGCACCGTGAAGGCGGTCGCTCAGCCGACCAAGCAAGCATTCCTCTACGTATTCGACCGGATCACGGGCCAACCCATCTGGCCGTTCGAGGAGCGGCCAGTGGAGCAATCGACGGTGCCGGGTGAAAAAACCAGTCCCACGCAACCGTTCCCGACCAAGCCCCCTGCTTACGATCTGCAAGGTTTCTCCGTTGACGACGTTGTCGATTTCACGCCTGAGTTGAAAGCGGAAGCGTTGAAGATGGTTTCGAAATATCACCTGGGTCCGGTTTTCACGCCGGCGGTAGTCAGCAAGCCGGAGGGGCCATACGCCACTCTGGGGCTGGCGACTGCGGGCGGCGGCACCAATTGGCCGGGCGGCTCTTATGATCCTGAAACCCACATCGCCTACATTCCATCGCAGCGCGACCTTTGGAGCATCGGGCTTGTTCCCGGCGATCCAAAGATGACCGATATGGCGTATATGTCGGGAAGCGCCGCGCCCAGAACCGGCGGTGGAGGAGCTGAAGGCCCGAACCCAGGTCTCAGAGTACAGGGTTTGCCGCTGGCGAAACCGCCGTACGGAAGCATCAGCGCGATCGATTTGAACAAGGGCGAGATCCGGTGGCAGATCGCGAACGGCGAAACCCCGGACAGCATCCGCGATAATCCGGCGCTCAAGGGTCTTAACATCCCTCGCACGGGGCGGGCTGGAGTTTTCGGCGTGCTGGTGACTAAGACGCTGGTGATTTGCGGGGAACGAAGCGCTGGTAAATCGGCGACAATGCTGCGAGCCTACGATAAGGCAACCGGTAAGGAGGTGGGCGCGGTCTCAATGCCCGCGGGACAAACGGGCACACCCATGACGTACATGATGAACGGGAAGCAATACATCGTTGTCGCGATCGCGGGTGCGGGATTCCCGGCGGAACTGATCGCGTTCAAGCTGCCGGACGAGGAGCGCAAAACCTGATACATTGATCTTGAGCCGCCCAGCGGCTCAGAGGAGACGATATGAAAAAGATCACTGCGGTAGCGTTGTTGACCATGGGACTTTCCGCAATCGGCATGGCCGCGGAAATCAAAGGCTTCGTAATGGATCAGGCCTGCTCCAAGATGCCGGCAATGAAGGGCGATGCCGCTTGTGCTCAGAAGTGTGTCAAAGGCGGTTCACCGGCGGTCCTGGTAACCGATGACGGAAAGGTTTACAAGATCGCCAATCAGGACAAGGTTTTGGCAAGCGTAGGTACGAATGTCGCCCTGATGGGCAAAGTAAGCGGCGACACGATCACCGTCGATAGTGTCAAATAACTTTTTCACTTCTGTTCGGACGCCATTAACTGCCGGAGGAGATTTGCGGTGCCTTCACGTACCGTGGGTGGGCCTCCGGCATGACCGTGAACTCCCACCCCCAACGCCATCTCCACGGGCGTGCGTCCTTGTTTGTCCTTGACGTCCAACTTCGCGCCGCTTTCGGCCAGGAACCTGACGATTTCGTCCGACGCCTGCGCGCCAAAATGCAATGGAGTTTGTCCAGCTTCGCTGACGGCGTTTACATCTGCGCCCGCGGCCACCAACACTTTGACCGCCTGCAGCAAATCGGCTTCGGTGGCGTAGTCGTTCGCAAATGCCCCCGTGCCGCGGCCCAATCCAGCCGCGAACATGAGCGCGGTGGTTCCATTCTTTGCCCGGATGTTAGGATCGGCGCCATTTTCGAGCAGCAGCCGTATCGCGGCCGAGTCCCCGTTCTTCGCTGCGCGCATCAAAGGCGTCGAGCCTTCATTCAACGTCGGCTCACCCGGCGTGTGCGCACGCTGAGTGGCCGGGGTTTTCAACGGCGCGTTCGGGTTCGTCCCATGAGCCAGCAGGAGCCTCATAAGATCGAGAGCCGTCATCTTGCTCGAAGTGGGATGCGCTGGATGTCCGTAGACTTCACCAAGCGTGTTCATATCCACGGTCGCGTACAGGGCGGCCATCCCCGAGGTATCGGCGATATTGGGGTCGGCGCCTTTTTCCACTAGCAGCGCCGCCGTATCGTAATGACCGTTGATAATCGCGAGCACCAGCGCGGTTGAGCCATCGGGATCCGTCAGGTTAAGGCTTGCTCCGGCACTCGCCAACGTGCGGGCGGTCTCCAGCGAACCTTGCCGGGCGGCATACATCAGGGGCGTCCAACTGCCGTGCGGGAGAATGGTCAGCACTGCCTCCAGGCCGAAACGATCCTTTGCACGTTGCAGCGAATCCGTCCGGGCGTTCACATCCGCGCCGTGCGCCATCAGGACTTGAGCCGCTTCGGCGTGATTCTCCTGGGCAGCCCAATCCAGCGCGGTTTCGCCATAGGTCGGCCCTTTCGCGTTCACGTCCGCGCCGTGTTCGATGAGAAGCCGCACGATGTCCGCATTTCCCGAGCGGGCCGCGGTCATCAGAATGGTGTCACCGTCGGAAAGTTTCGCGCTGGCGTCGGCGCCCGCCTTCAACAGAGCCTGGGCCATGGCCGCGTTCCGATTGGTGGCGGCTAGCGAGAGCGGAGTTACGCCGTAGCGGTTGGCAGCATTCGGATTGGCGCCGGCGTGGAGCAATCGCTGCGCGGCCGGGAGGTCGTCGTTATAAACGGCCCACTCCAGCGGCGTGGTTCCGTCGGCATCGGCAACGTCGGCGGCCAGGATGCCGGCCGAGAACAGCGCGACGAGCGCGGCTTTACACCAGGATGATCTATACCAAAACATCGGTTTTTCCCGTGCTGTCGCCGAAGCGTTCCATCGGCTTGCCAAACTTCTCCGCCACGTTCAGCCAGAAGTCGCCTACCGGCGTCCGCGTGGGCAACTGTATGTGGCGATGTCCGGTGCCAACGCCTCCGCCGATGGCCACGATCGGCAACGGGTCGGTAGCGTGCACGTTGGAATCGGCCATGCCTGCGCCATAGATGATCAGCGAGTGATCGAGCAAAGAACCGTCGCCATCCGGAGTGGACCGCAGTTTCTCCAGGAACTTCGCATACATGCGTGCGTAATAGGTGTTGATCTTCACCACCTGCGCCATTTTCTCGGGATTGTTCTGGTGGTGCGAAACGGAATGGTGCTGCTCGGTAACACCGATCTGCGGATAGGTTCGCTGGCTGAGCTCACGCGACATCATGAAGGTGAATGCGCGCGTGACGTCTGCCTGATAGGCTACGGCGAGCAGGTCGAATAGCAACGCTACGTGTTCATCGAACGAGTCGGGCACGCCGATGGGGGCATCGGGCGTGTTCACCTCAGTGGCGCTGCGAGCTTCCTGCCGTTGGATGCGCCGCTCGATTTCGCGGAGATTGTCCAAGTAGTCGCCGAGCCGTGTGCGGTCGCGAGGGCCCAGTCCGCGCTGCAATGTGTTGGCTTCTTGGACCACCGAATCGAGAATGCTGCGCTCCTTCGCGGTGCGCGCATGCCGCTCTGCTGTGGTGCCGGCCGCGCCGAAGAGTCGCTCGAACACAGCGCGCGGGTTGATTTCCATGGGCAGCGGAGTGGACGGCGTGCTCCAGGAAATGGTGTTCAAATAGGCGCAACTGAAGCCCGGAGAGCATCCTCCCACGTAACCGGTAAAATCCTCGGTCGCGACTTCGAGAGATGGCAGCGGCGTATCCTGCCCGATTGCGCGCGCCACCACCTGGTCGATAGTTGTATTTGCGAGCACGTCCTCGGCCTCGGTACGCTTGGGCCAAACTCCGGTTAGGAATCCGGCCGCGCTCACCGCGTGATCTCCGAATTGGCTGCCGGGATGCGACCGCGTCAGATTGGTCACGACGATCAGAGAATCGCGAAAGGGTTCCAGAGGCTTCAGAATCGGCGTGAACTCAAAACCCGCGCCCACGGTCTTGGGAGTGAACTGCTGCATGATGGCGCCATTCGGGGTATAGACCGCGCCAAAACGCATGCGAGGCTTGGCGGCGGCCTTGGCCAAGGGCACGAACGCAGGCAGCATAGCGTCGAACAATGGCAGCGCTACCGCGGCGCCGATACCGCGCAACATAGTCCGGCGAGGCAGAGATTTCTTGGTCAGGAACATGCTCTACTTTCTTTCTCGATTTTGGCCTGCTCGATTTTGCGCCGACTGCACTGGCAGGGCCGGTGTATCGCCAGACGCGGTTCTCATTTGAAAAGGCGTGCTGTGAGCCACGCCCAGGATCAGCGTGGAGAAACGGTAGTTGTCGCGCGACGCATCGCGCAGGATCGCGCGCACCGTGGGCATGTCGCGATAATCGAGGCCGCGGCCCAGCGCATAGACCAGCAGTTTCTCGGTGAGCGTGCCGGCGAACAGTTCCGGACGGCTGAGCAGCGCGTTGCGCAATGTCACTATGCCGTCTACCCTCGTACCATCGGAAAGCTCGCCCGTGGCGTCAATCGGCTGGCCGGCGTCGCGGGTGCGCCAGGCGCCCACGGCATCGAAATTCTCCATCGCAAAACCGATCGAATCCATGGCTTTGTGACAGTTTGCGCAAACCGGGTTGGCGCGATGCTCGGCCATCTGCTCGCGCATGGTGCGGGGCTTTTGCCCCTCCTGGTTGCCCTTAAGCGCCGGCACATCGGGAGGAGGCGGCGGCACCGGCGTGCCCAGAATGTTTTCGAGTATCCACTTTCCGCGCACGACCGGCGAAGTTCGTTCGGCATGGGATGTAAGCGCGAGAATGCTCCCCTGCCCCAGCAGGCCCCGGCGCGCATCATCGGTGACGGCGACGCGCCGGAAGCGGCTCCCATAAATGTCCGGAATGCCGTAATGGCGGGCCAGGCGCTCGTTCACGAAGGTATAGTCCGCGGTCAGAAGATCCAGCACGCTGTGATCTTCCTGTACGACGCTTTCAAAAAGAAGCTCCGTTTCACGGCGGAACGACTGACGCAAATTGTCGTCGAAATCTGGAAACAGATCCGAGTTGGGCTGAACGTTGCGCAGATTGCGAAGCTGCAGCCACTGACCGGCAAAGTTGTCGACCAGCGCTTGGGACTTTGGATCGGCGAGCATGCGGCGCACCTGGCGATCGAAGACGGCCGGATTCGTCAGCTTGCCTTCGCCGGCCAAACGGAGCAGTTGGTCGTCGGGAATGCTGCTCCACAAAAAGAAGGATAACCGCGAGGCCAATTCGAAGTCGTCGATGCGATAGGTGGCGCCGGGCGTGCTGGCTACTGGGTCGCGCTCGACGCGGAATAAAAACCTTGGACTGGCGAGAATCCGTTCCAGCGCCAACTCGATGCCGCTTTCAAAACCGCCATCGATCTTCCCGGACTGATAGAAGTGCAGCAGCGTCTCTAAATCCGGCCCGGCCAGGGGTTGGCGATAAGCGCGGCGGGCAAGCGTGGAGACGATTTGACGCGCGCAGGTGTCTTCACTGGCCTTGCCGCCCGGACGACAAACGAAAATACGGCGCCGGCTCGGCGTATCGCTGGCACCCGACGGATGGAACGGACCGGCAATGGTCAGCGACTGCAGATGCGGCGAGCCGGACCAATCGAAATTGTCCACGGAGCTTCGTATGTACGGTTGCAATCGAGCAGGCTCGACGGCATCGGGATCGTCAAGAAAGGCCACGGTGACGACATGCGGGCCGGCCTTGATGGGAACGCGAATGCGCAACCGCGCATCCACGGCGTCTCCCGTGTCGGTCGGCTTCTGAAACAACGAGGCCAGGTCTTCGGCGCCGCCCATCGAGGCCAGGTGAATGCGCCGGCCATCCACTGAGAATTCGACTTGGTGTGGAGATTCCAAGCCGCGCATGATATTCAAATTGGTTCGATACAGATTGGCTTGGAACGAATACTCGCCATCCAGCGCAAAGTTGTAGCGGACCAAGGTTCCGCCGACGGTGCCAAGCGGCAAACCATTGACGTGCTGGTCTTGCGAGAGATCCTGCCGGATTCGCCAGGTTTCGCTGCCTGGCGCGATCTTCGGATCGCCGACCGCGAGAGCGCCGATTTTTAGCGCGGCGTCGAGATAATGTTCCTGGAGCGATGGCGATAGGCCCAGCGCATCGGAGATGTTGTCGAAGCCGAAGGCTGAATCGTCGGGAGGCAGCAAGGAGGCGGCGTCGATGTCGAGTGCCAGCAAATCCCGGATCGCGTTGGCATACTCAGTGCGATTGAGACGGTGCAGGATGGGACGGCCAGCGTAGGACCCGGCCGATTGATCGATCTGTTGCTCGAGCCAGGCTGTCAAATCCTTGTAGGTTGCTCGATCGGGCCGCGGCATCCCAGCCGGAGGCATACCGCCCGACCGCAATTTGCTGATCACCTTTTCCCAGACTTCGACGTGGGCCGGAACGTTTGAAAGATCCAGGGTGTCCAGCGTGAGTCCGCCTGTTTTGAGGCGCTGGTTGTGGCAGGTGACGCAATATTTGTCGATGATTTCGCGAGGCGATGGATCTGCGGAGGCCGTACAAGCCGCCGCGAGGGACAGTCCCACTGCTAAGGTCCATTTCAGCACGTCATCGACAGTATACAGGCTGATTTTACTACACTTAATAGAATTAGCCCATGCATTCTACGGACCGCGCGGAGACCAAGGCGCAGGCGCTGCGGGAAGGGGAGCCACCCAAGCCCAAGCTGGTGTTTCGAGTTGGCGTTACGGGGCATTTAGGTGTCCCCGAGAATACTTCCAAGGATGTCGATGCCGTGGTGGCTGGGGTGCTAAAGCAGATTGCCGGCGAGGTTGGCGAGATCGGACGCGAGTTTGCCGGATCGTTCGCGAGCCAAAGCACCGAGCCGCGGGAGGTCCGGCTGCTAACGCAATTGGCCGCGGGCGTGGATCAAAAAGTGGCCGCGTTGGGCATACAGCAAGGTTTCCGCGTGCACGGTGTGCTGCCATTTCACAAGCAAAGTTTTCAGCAGGACATCCAAAACAGCAAGGGAGGGGTGGAGGCTCGTGAAACGTTCGATCGGCTGATCGGCGCGCCGGAAATGGATGGGCTTTTCGAACTGCCCGGCGACACCGGCACGCCAGAGTCGCGGGATCAAGCCTATGCCGAGGCCAATCGCATCATTCTTAGACACAGCGATCTGTTGATCGTTCTGGTTCTTCGAAATGCTCCCCTACGGTATGGCGGCAGCGTATGGTTGGAGGAGCGTGCCTTCGACCAACGAATTCCCGTAATCCACATTCCGCTGGACGCGCCGCGCGACGCGGAACTGGTTTGGTCTCGAGGCGGCCAGCGCTGCCAGGCGCGACTCTTTCCCGAAGAGTCCGCTGAGTTGAACGGCGCGCTCATTGGCATTTTGCTGAAGGGAATACTGACGGCTCAAGATGGGCAGCCGCCCGTCAGCCGTCTTACCGGTATGTTCTTCGGTGGAGTGCGGAGCTGCGACGACTGGGATCACGTCAGCCAGGATGTCACGGAGCGCTGGGAGACTTCTCCGGACGACCAAATTGTAATGCGTGGTTTGGGGGACGCGCGCAAGCGCATCGATGCGGCCTTTCGGCAGGCTTATTGCTGGTCCGACTATCTGGCTCGCGGATATAGCTCTGTGTATCGCCGGGCCTTTTTGTTGACAACCGTGTTGGGCCTGGTCGCGGTAGGGGCAGGCGTAGCTGCAGGAGCGCTAGGTATGCCGCACGAGAAAGGCGCGACGGCTTTCAAGGTCGTCGAATTCGCGGTAATGTTGCTGGTCCTCGGAATGTATTCGCGGGAAAAGAAAATGCGCTGGCGAATACGCTGGCTGAATTACCGGCAGCTGGCCGAGCAGCTGCGGCACTCCCGCTATTTGCTGCTATTGGGCCGCGCCATTCCGATCGAGGTTCCAGTGTACATGCAGGAGTTTCACGACGACTCGGATTGGACCAACTGGTATGTGCGAGCGTTCATGCGGCAAGCGAGCCTACCGAATGCGCGCGTCGACCGCGATTATCTGGAGGCGGTTCGATGGCTGCTCGAGAGGCGTCAAGTTGGCTACCAGTACGAATACTATGCCCAGTCGTCCAAGCACCAGGAGAGAACGGATGGGCGCCTGGACCGGGCCATCGGAATTCTGGTGTGGACGGTTTTGGGCCTTCTCGGCGTATACCTGGGCTTGCACTTTTATGCGGATTGGTTCGGCCCACCAAGATTAATTCATCTGCTAGATCGCGCGAGGCCTTGGATTACGGCTATTTCCGCAACCTTGCCGGCTATCGCGGCGGCATTGTCCGCGATCAAGAACCATGGCGAGTATGCCCAGAACACGCTGCGATACCGCGGCATGGCGGTCACTTTGCATGACTTGATGGGCGAACTGGCGGAGCAACGGGGCGCGTTAAACGGCGATCTCACGCGCGCCTATGGCGTGATCGCAAGGCTCGCGGCTTCGACTGCCGGCTATCTGCTGGAGGAAGTGTACCAGTGGCGCACGATCCTGCAAATGAAGGAACTCGAACGGACCTAAGGCTGTATGGCATAATTGTGCGACGAGGTACCGAGGAATGGCCGTTGCTCTTGCCGCCTCCTTCCGCGCTTTCAGGGTTTTTGTCAGCTACTCCAGCCGGGACGACAGTTTCGCGCAGAACCTGGTCGACTACCTGGAGCGCGAGCAAAAAATATCCTGCTTCTTCGCGCCGCGGAATATTCCGGGGCTCCAGGACTGGCAATCCAGGCTGTCGTCGGAAGTCCGCCAATGCGACGTGGTGGTGTTCCTCTATACGCCCGAGGCCGTTGAATCCGAGTACGTCCGATTCGAAATTAGCGAGGCGGCTGAGCACGGCCGTCCAGTATGGCTGGTGAAGGAACGGAATACGCGGCTGGATCTTTCGTTTGCGCATTACCAGTTCGTCAAACGGAACGCATTTGTCTTCCACGCCGGACAGGAAGCTGAATGCTTCACGGTGCTGCGGGATGCGCTGCACGAAGAATGGGAGGGGCTGAATCGTGGCATCATCGACCCTGCCGATTCTCCCTATCCGGGATTCCAGCCCTTTGGAAAAGCCTGGGAAAATTACTATTTCGGGCGCGGCGAAGATGCCCGGTGGCTGGCCGAAGCCCTGACCAATCCGCATGATTCCCGGGACGCCACCAAGGATGACCGGCTGCTTTTCATGTACGGGCCCTCGGGTGTTGGCAAGACTTCGCTACTGACGGTGGGCCTGAGAAAGATGCTGCTCGAAGAGAATTGGCTGGGAACACCTATTCTGGTGCCCGACCACATGAAGGAGGACAGCACCGGATACCACCTGATGCGCGCGGCGCTGGACCAGTTGCGCGGCGGCGATTCAAGCCCGGCGTCCCAGAGTCCACAAGAAGATCCGCAGGAAGATATCGTGGGAGAGATTAGCGCGGCGGCCGGCGCTAGAGAGTTTACGCGTCACATCTTCATCTTCGACCAGACCGAAGAACTGTTCGGCCGCGAAGAAGAGAGCGAGCAAAGCCATCAATTCCTGAACTACACGAATAACCTTCTCAAGCGGTGCGCGCGCGACCGCGTGGATGTCCGAATTATCGTTTCTTTCCGCGAAGAGTATTGGGGCCGAGCCGAACTGTATACCCAACAGCTTCAGATCAAGCCCTGGTGGCGCGCGATTCGGAAGCTGTCCGTCGAACAAGCCGTGGAATGCATCATGGAGCCCGCCAAGGCGCGCCGAGTGGAGTTCGATCCGGACTTGGCAGCGGCACTGGCGGCTGCTTTGGCAGGTCGCGAGGGCAGAGATTACACGGTAGAGCCCAGGAAGATCTCGCAGGTGTGCAAACGTCTGTGGGAGCAGGCCGGGCGCATGCCCGGTGGCCCACATTCCGCCATCACTGCCGGCTGCCTCACCGGCTGGACGGGGACCACCAAAGAACGCGTGGAGGGTTTTGTCAGAGAGGTTCTGGAAAAGGATCTTGATGAGGCGGTGAAGGAAATCGCGGAACGCCAGAATTTGCTGGAGGGTGCGGCCAACACCACTCAGGAAGCCAAAGAAGAATTTATCCGGCTATCTTTGCTGGAGTTTGTCTCCAATCACAAGCGAACCCGGGTGCCGGAGAATTCTCAAAACGGCGTCCGGTGCGTGGGCAGATTGCCCGGCAACGTGGCGGATGAATTTGTAGGCCGCGGGCTGGTTCGGCGCTGCGGCGACGCGCCGGAATACGAGCTGGTCCACGATTTTCTGGCCGAAACGATCGATAGAAGATATCGCGGCAAAGTGGCTTTCGAACTTTCCTTCAATCAGCTTGCCTCCACGCTGCGCAACGCCCACGGCCAGGAGGTTTTCAATCGGGAGACGACGTTACTGGCCGATCTGGAGCCGGCTCTCGAGAATAAATTGTACTTTCGCGACGACGAAGCCGAGTTTCTGCTGCGTTGCGCGTTGGGTGATTTGCGCAAGAACGTGCCGGGCAAAACCATCTCGCCCTTAGGCTGGGCACAGACGCTGGCCGCCGCATCACCCGCCAGACTGGCCCACGTGCTGCGCAACGCGCTGGTGCAAGACCATGATGTCTCGGTGCGGCTGGACGCTCTCGCACTTCTGCACGACGCCGAAATTCGCGGCCGGATCCAAAACTTGCCGGAGTTATACGAGGACGTGGTCCGGCTTGCGCTGGAGAGCGACATCGATGTTCGGAAGGCGGCTTGTTCGGCCTTGATCGCGGCGGATGAGGAGGCCAGCCTGCAGGGTCTGTTCGACGGTCTCAAAGATCAACAGACGCGGGGAGCAGCCCGAGTGGCGATCGGCTTGTTGCGCGACGCCGTGGACACCTTGCAAGGCACGGGCGCCGGATACTGGCCGCGCTGGAAAAAACTGGCGCTGCTCAGCCGCGCCGCCATTCTGGTGGAATTGGCAGCGATCCGGTTGAAGGAATCGTTCGGCAAAATCGCGTACATTATGGCGGTATCGGCGATTTTTACTGCTATCGGAGCGGCGGTGCCCTTCGTAGCGGTTGGATACTTTGGAGCATCCCTCACCATGGGAGAGCGGAATGCGCCGGCCGGATTTCTGCAAGGCTCCGCCGGCGGTTTCGTGTGGGGCGTGGCTGTTTCGCTGCTGCTGCTTTTATACACCGTGATCTGGAGGGGAGGGCGCTTCCAGCGGAGCATCGTAGACAGCCTCGCAATTTTCACGGCCACGGTTTTGGGCGGGTTGGTTGGAGGCATTTGCAATTCGGCCATGATCGCTTCGACGTTCAGTCCCGATATCCGCCACGCGAGCGGTTGGAGCACGGATGTCGTTGCCACGGCTCCGCGCCTTCGCGAGGCAGTTGAAACCAGGTACGCGTTAGCGCTGCCGATTCTGGGAATTGCGTTAGGGGCCGGCGTGGCTTGGTCGTTGATCAGAATCCTGGGCGACCGGACAGAGAAATGGGCCGGCGATCAGCAAGCCATAAAAACACCGGCCGGAGCATGGCAATCCATCAAAACGATTTCTGGGCGTGTATTTCCGCTGGCCTGGCGAAACGTCATCGCGCTGGCGCTGGGAGGAGTGGCTGCGCGGGCGGTTCTTCAACCCGGCGTCTACGTCGCCGATAGCCTGCCGCCGGCGGGATGGAGGACGGCCGGAATCGCGCTCGTTGTTCTTTTCGGAAGCATTTTTTGTGAGATCGGATTCTTGTTTGGCGTGCTATCGGTGCGAGTGGGCGCCAGCATGGGAGAATACCGCGATTTCCTGAGTCCCGGCCAAGTGCAGATAAGTTCTCAGGTTAGATCGGTCACTGTGGCCGGCGATGGCGGAAGCGTGCCCACAACAACGCGCCGAACGTCAGCACAAGGAGCGTGAAGGCGCAAATCAACCAGCGCCGCGCACCATCCCAGGGCCGCGTTCCGTCGATGACCGCCGCGACGGTCCAAGCCGCAAGAGAAAGTATCAATCCTATGTAATATTCTCTTGGGATTCCCCAGTACCAGCTTCGGAACCACCATATGTGCGCCCTGGAGAATCGGTTCACGCCGAAATGCGGATTCAGAACGAACCATAAGAAATCCCACTGGACGGCCATAAGGAAGTAAGTTCCCACGACAATGAACTCGGTAGCCCAACTCCAACGGTCAAGCCAAAACGGCAGGTGCAGCCAGAGGATGAGCAGCACGTTGAGCCAGACGTGGTATCCGGTGATGGGTTTGCCAGACGTGAGGCGCAGCAGCCATGGGGGTGCGATCCGCCAGGTTGGCAAAGCGGATGCCCAGCCATTGGCGCCTTCAATTTGTATCTCCAGGAGCGCCAGAACCAGGCATATCGCGAAAAGGTACAGCGTAAAGCCGGTGCTCGATAAAACCTGCGGCAGGGCGGAGCCTAGCATGAAGTTTCCATGATACTGCGCGATATTCAGTTGGCAAACGTCAGTGATACCAGGGACAGCGGAAACTCGTAAGATAGAGACATGCTTTGAAAAGAGGTCGTATTATGAGCAAACACTTCGGTAATCTATTGCTGAGCCTGGTTCTCTCCATGGGCGTGGGGATATGCGCGGAGGCCGCGGAGGGCGGCGGCGGTCAAAAGAGCGCGTCCACATCGGCCAACCCATCGGCTACCCCATCGGCTAATGGCGCGATAACTTCACAAATGCACGCCTTGGAACAGCAGAAAAAGACGGATCTGCAGAATCTGAACCAGCAGATGGCGGATCTAAAGGCCAAGCACCAAAGCGAGATCGCGCCCCTGCAACAGCAGCTGGACTCTCTCAATAGCGCGTTCCAAAGCGCGCTGAAACAGCTCCGCGATCAATATGATGAGACGCGCAATAAAGATGACGATGAGTGGGCGGCGCTCATGGATCAAATCAAGCCGGGTTATCTCGCTCTCTACAACCAGAAGAAGGAATCTATAGCGGGCGTTTACAGCAAGGAGAATCAAGCCGTCCAAAGCTTGCGCCAACAAGAGGATGCTGAACTCCAGAGCATTCGTCAGAAATACGACGCCCAGCTGAAGAGCTTGCAGCAAGAGTCGGCCACGGAACGCCAGGCGATCGTTACCCAATTCGATGCCGCGATCAAGGCGCTGAAGTAACCGGGCTCGTTACTCGCGCGGGCCGTAATGCGGCACCGGCTCTCCCACTTCGTATGCGCCCAGATCCGGCGCCTTGCCTGTGAAGCCATCGTTGACATTCGGCAGACGTACTCCGGCATCCACAGCAACCGATCCTGGGCGAAGCTGGAAATCGAAGTCGTCGGCCTTATACAAAATGCGCGGGTCGTTTGGGTCGGGCGGAGTCACTTTCTGAAACACGTCATAATCGACGATCACGCTGTGCCGGTCCTGGCCAGTGGCCTCGCTGAATTCCTTGAGCGTTTTGAATTTCCGGTCTTCTTTGGATCCGGCCTCGGCTTTGATCCGTTCTTGCGGCGATAACCCCAGCGGCGCTGTGTATCTGGAAAGAATCCCGAACGGCGGCGACATCCACTCGAATGAAAACTCGGCGCCTTCATTGGGGCGGAATCCGTTGTAGTCCGAGCTTGAGTAATTTGTGTAGGTCTCGATCGCGAAGGTTTCCGGGGTTTCGCTGCGGCCCAGAATCAGGTTGTTTCGAAAATGAACGTTGGATATAGCGCCCAACATCGGCTTCACGGGAGCGATCAGAGTGTTGTGATATAAAACGATGCCGGATGATGTGGCCGTAAGCTTCACGGCGCCGCCTTCGGGTGCGTGATACACGATATTGCGAATGAAATACACCGGCCCGCCGAACAGCGGCTGCACGCTGAGAGCCCTGTGGCCGTGGTTGAAGCAGCGGTTTCGCATGACTCGGATGTTATAAGCGCCGCCATCCGTCTCTATGCAGTTGTCTTCCATGTTGGTGATGTCGTTGTTGTAAAAATCGATAGACACCGGCAGGCGATCGCGAATCGGATTGGGGGATCCGTCGGGATCTCCGTAGGTTGCTACATCGATTCCATCGTGAAAATTCGCTACGTGATTATAGGCGACTGCGTGCCCCGATCCGTAAACTTTGATGGCGTATTCGGAAATCAGTTTGGGGCTCGGTCCGTACTTCTGCCAGGTGCGGCCGGTAAAACCCATCAAATGATCCGCGGGAAAGCGGCCGCTGATGAGGTTGTCGGCGATGTAGAAATCCTTCGATCCGGACCAATCCGAATAGAAGGCCCTGCCGACGTTTTCGATGAGGCACTTTCTGATGGTGATCCCGCTGGCGCCCGCGATATTCTTCAAACCGGCGAGAAACGCGAGGTCGGTGTTGCGGATGGTCAGCCCTTCGAAGTAGATGTAATTAGCCGCCATTACATTGAACAGATTAAAATTCCCGTCGCCGTCGAAGATGGCTTCGCCATCGCCTGCCGCTTTGATCACGAGGGGCCTTTCCGGCGTGCCGCCGTGCGTCATGTAATAGGTTCCGTCGGATGGACCGGTTCCACCCGGCCCTCCGTACTTCATGTGATCGTCCTGGTAAAGGCCGGCATGCACCAGGATGATGTCACCGGGCTGGGCGCGCGGCGGATACGTATTGAAGTTGTCGGAATGCGTCGAGCCGGTGTTGTAGGCCGCCATCAATCCGGTAAACGCCGGTTGTTGCTTCTCGCCCTTGTAATCGGGGGGGTACACGTGATAGATCCTGCCGCCCTCCGCGGGTTTCGGCTCAGCGCGCGTCCGGACAGTGACAAGATTCTCAGATTTGCCAGCGACGCCGTCCGGATCCGACAAGACAAAACGGCACTCGTAGTCGGTTCCGGGCTCCAGGTCGAAGATGCTTCCGGCCAGCATGTTGGGGGTGACAAACTGAAGTGCGTTTTCGTTGAGGCGTTCGTTGCCGATGCGCAGCAGCGGAAGCCCTGCGTGCCACGCTTGGTCTCCCTTTTTTCGCCAGGAAACGGCAACTGAGGCGTTACGGTTGTCATCGCCATCAATCTGCCATTCGAAGCCGAGCGAGATGAGCGTGGGGGGCTCGACGTAAAAGTGCTGCGACGTCGTCTTGTCGGCGGCGGTCAGGTTGAACGCAGTTATGCAGAGCAGGGCGAAGATAGAGCGTTCCATGGCACGAAGCGATATGATATATCAATTCGAGGTGCAATCCCTGTGAGACTGATTTCGACCTTGGCGATCGCAGTTGGCGCGCTTTGCTCTTCCCTGCCCCTGATGGCGCACCACTCCTTCGCCGCCGAGTACGATTCCAAGAAGACTATCACAGTCCATGGCATCGTCCAAAAAGTCGCCTGGGTGAATCCGCACGCCTATGTTTGGGTGGATGTGAAGGACGACGGCGGAAAGGTGGTCACGTACGCCTTCGAATCGCTGAGTCCGAACGCGCTCATGCGCGGGGGATGGACCAGGAATTCGCTGAAAGCCGGAGACGAGGTGACAGTGGATGGCTACCTGGCGAAGGACGGCAAGCCGCTCTCGGACGGCTCCATGCATGCCAACTCAAAAATGATCACGCTGGCTGATGGCCGCAAGGTATTTGCGGGATCGTCGGCGGACACAGTAGCGCCGTCCAAGTGAAACAGGCGGATTAATCTTGAAAACGCAATACACGAATTTTGTTGTTACCGCGCTCGCGCTGGCCGCGCTGGGTTGTGTGACAAGCGCCGCTCAGGATCAGAACGGAAAGTTCGGTCCGGTCGGTCCCGGGCCTGCGACCCAGCGTAAGGGCATCGCTCCCGAAGGGCCAATCCCGAAGACTTCGGATGGCAAGCCGGACCTCTCCGGTGTTTGGACACCCACAAACTTTATGAGCATGGGAGGGCAACCTTCCTTGACGCCGTGGGCCGATGCCCTGTACAAAGAGCGCCGCGCGAACTTGAGTAAAGACGATCCGGAGGGACACTGTTTGCCCGCGGGCGTGCCGAGAATATCTCCGTTTCCGATGAAGCTGGTTCAAACTCCGACGCTGGTGCTGATGCTCGATGAGGGCAACATGCATAGCTTCCGCCAGTTTTTCCTGGATGGGCGCGGCCATCCAAAGGATCTGGACCCGCTATGGATGGGCGACTCGGTGGCGAAGTGGGACGGCGAAACGCTGGTGGTGGATACCACCGGATTCAACGATAAGACATGGCTGAACGGGCAAGGATTACCGCATAGCGAACAGTTGCATGTTATCGAACGCTACCAGCGCCCCGATTTGGGACATCTGAGCGTCGACATAACCATGGATGACCCCAAGGCCTTCACCAAGCCGCACACGTTTAATCGCACCTACTCCCTTTTAACCGATTGGGAGATTCATGAGTACGTCTGCAACGAATTCAACATCGATGCCGAACATTTGGTAGGAAAATGATGCGGAGCATTAGCGCGCTTGCACTAGCGCTGCTGTCGATGCCGGCTTTCGGCCAGGGGCCGCAACCAGCGCCGCTGGAAGTTCCACTGCCGCCGGTGCTGCAGAAATATCAGCCGGTCACAAAGGAACGCCTCAAGCATCCTGAAGATGGCAATTGGCTGATGATCCGCCGCACGTACGATGGCTGGGGTTACAGCCCTCTGGACCAAATCACGCCGGCCAATGTCGCGCGGTTGAAGCCGGTGTGGGTGTTCGCTACTGGAGAGACCAGAGCGCATGAGTCGGCGCCCATCGTCAACAACGGCGTTATGTTCGTCACTACGCCGATGGACCAGGTGATCGCCATTGATGCCAATAGCGGTAATCTCCTTTGGCGCTACCGGCGTAAGCGGCCCGATGGAGCTTTGGTGCCGCACGAAACCAATCGTGGGGTTGCGCTCTATGGGGACAAGGTGTACTTCGCGGCTGGCGAGGCCGTTCTGATCGCTCTGGACGCGAAAACGGGGAAGGAAGTGTGGGCCAAGGAGGTAGCGGACAATCGCGCCGCTTATTACATAACGCTTGCGCCGCTGGTGGCTGGAGGCGCAGTGTTGGTGGGCGCGTCGGGTGGAGAGTTCGGAATCCGTGGATTCCTCGCAGCCTTCAATCTCGAAACGGGTAAAGAGCTGTGGAGAACTTATACCGTACCTGCGCCTGGAGAGCCGGGTAGCGAGACCTGGCCGAAAGGCGACGAATGGAAGACCGGAGGCGCCCCGGTGTGGGTCACGGGCAATTACGACCCCGAAACAAATCTGGTATATTTTGGCACGGGCAACGGAGGCCCGACCATAGGGGACAATCGGCCGGGCGACAATCTTTATACCTGTTCGACTATCGCATTCGATGTCTCAACTGGTGAAATCAAGGGTTATTTCCAATATCATCCTAATGATTCCTGGGATTATGACGAGGTTTCCCCGCCTATATTGGTGGATTACCAGCGCAATGGACAACTTATAAAAGGGCTAGTCGATGTCGCGCGTGACGGCTATGTGTGGTTCCTGGACCGGAGTAGCCTGGCAGGCGCCGATTCACACGAAAGCAGACCCCGCATCGCTTTCGTCGACGCCAAACCTTATGTTTACACTAACGTGATCCGAAGCGTCGACCCTGCTACTGGGCATCCGGACGTGGATCCGGAACACAAGCCCGGCACAGGTAAACGGGCGGACTTCTGTCCCGGATCGCATGGCGGAAAGACCTGGCCGCCGATTGCATTCAGTCCAAAAACCCGCATGATCTACATCCCTGCCAATAACAATATGTGCAGTTCAAACATGGGCGCGAAAGTGCAATATACGCCGGGCAAGGGCTTCGTGGGTATCACCGGAAGCCATCCATTCACGGTTTCGGGCGCGGACCATTTCGGCGAAGTGCAGGCCTGGAATATCGACACCGGCCAGAAGGTGTGGACGCACAAATACGCGAAATCCCCGAACTGGGGTTCGATGCTCGCCACAGCGGGCGGACTGGTGTTCAGCGGGGGCACCAACGACCGGGAGTTTCATGCCTTCGATGCGACGACCGGCGAGTTGCTCTGGGAGTTCCCAACGAACTCCGGCGTCGAGGCTCCCCCGACATCGTTCCTGATTGACGGGAAGCAGTACATCGCGATCGAGTCCGGTTGGGGCGGCGATGCGCGAGGAGATCAGAATAGCCTCAACCGTCTTTTCCCCGGCGAATTTCCGGAGGTACCGGAAGGCGGCGCGGTCTGGGTTTTTGCTATCGAGTAAATACAATATGCGCAAAATAATCTTGTTGCAGGTTTTGATGGCCACGATCCTGCCGGGGCAGCAAGCCCGGCGCGTGGACGATAACGTTCTGAAGAACGCCACAAAAAGCGGGGAAGAATGGCTGACCTACGGCCAGAATCCCGGAGAAACGCGTTACAGCCCGCTGAAGCAGATCGACGTCACGAATGTGAACCGGCTGGGACTGGCTTGGTCCTACGACCTCGGCTTGGGCGGCGGCAATCAGGAGGCGACTCCGCTGGTCTGGAACGGCACGCTCTATAGCATCACGAATTGGAGCGTGGTTTTCGCAGTCGATGCGCGCACCGGCAAAGAGCGCTGGCGCTGGGATCCGGAAGTGAATCAAGCGGCGGTGTTTCCAAGGATTTGCTGCGGAGTTGTGAATCGCGGCGTGGCGATCTACCAAAACTTAATCATCGCGCCCATCATCGATGGAAGGCTTGAGGCGCTGGATGCGGAGACGGGAAAGGTGGTGTGGGAATCGCGAGTGGCTTATCCGCAGGAGAACTACACCATCACAATGGCTCCGCGAATCGCAAAAGGAAAGGTAATTATTGGCGTCAGCGGCTCGGAATATCCGGTGCGGGGATTTTTCGCCGCCTTCGATGCGGCTACTGGGCATTTTGCGTGGAAGTTTTATACAGTTCCCGGTGATCCGTCCAAGCCTTTCGAGAGTCCGGCGATGAAAAAGGCCGCCGAGACATGGTCCCCGGAAGCCTGGAAGATGGGCGGCGGTGGCACGGTGTGGGACGGGATGGCGTGGGATCCAGAGTCGGATTTGATTTACGTCGGCACTGGCAACGCCGGACCGTGGCCCGAGGAGATCCGTAAATCGAAGGGCAAGGATAACCTTTATGCCTGTTCTGTGCTCGCGGTGAGGCCGGATACGGGCGAATTGAAATGGTATTTCCAAATGGTTCCCGGCGATTCCTGGGATTATGACAGCGTGCAGCAGTTAATGCTTGCGGACCTCACCATCAAGGGAAAGCCCCGCAAAGTGATCATGCAGGCCAACAAGGACGGCTTTTATTATGTGCTGGATCGCATCACGGGCCAGTTCATCTCCGGTCAGCCGTGGGTGCAGGTCACATGGGCGAAGGGCCTGGATGAAGTGACCGGGCGCCCGATCGTAAATAACGAAGCTCACTACGGCGGCGAGGCAGTGATGCTGACCCCTGGACCCGGCGGCGGACATAATTGGTCTCCCATGTCTTTCAATCCGAGCACTGGCCTGGTCTATGTTCCTACCTCCAACGGCGGCGTCAACGCCTACATGGTGGATAAGGATTTCGTCTACAAGCCTGGTGAAAAGAACCTGGGCATCATTCGGCCAAAGGCACAACCTGCAACTCCCGACACAGCCGGCGCTCCCACTACCCCGCAGGCGGCATCGAAAAGCGGAACATCTTTGCCGGCCATCGGACCGCCTCCGCCGGACGGCCAGCGGAATCTTCTCGTCGCATGGGATCCGGTAACTCAAAAAGAGCGCTGGCATGCGCCCGGCGGTGGTTCTATCGGCGGGGGGACTGTTTCCACGGCCGGGAACCTGGTGTTGCAGGTGATTCCTGACGGACGCCTGGTGGCCTATCGCGCCGATACGGGAGAGAAACTTCTCGATCTCAAGACCGGCCTTCCAGGCGGCATGGGACCGCCGATTACATACATGCTTGACGGCAAACAGTACATCTCTTTCATGGGTGGAACGGGTAAAGTCAAGCCGTCGCCGGGACTGCCTCCGCCCCCGGGGACCAACAACCTCAATCCTGTTTTGCCCCGGTTGTTAACGTTCGTTCTGGACGGAACGGCGTCGGCGAGCGCGAGCCAGTGATCGGTTTCCGCTGTGTCGCTGCTTTAGCGCAATAAGTTATCCTCGACGAATGCGAGGCCTGGTCCTCATGATTGCCGGCGCGACATTTGCGCAAGCCCAATGGACCATGCAGCAGGCGAACAGCACTGCCAGCCTGCGCGGCATTCACAACGTTGGTAGCGGCGTGGTATGGGCCAGCGGCGCCGACGGCACCGTCCTCCACACCACCAACGACGGCCAGACATGGCGTACCTGCGCGGTTCCTCCCGAAGCCTAAAAACTGGATTTCCGGGGCATTCAGGCCTTCGATGCCAGCATCGCTATCGTCATGTCCTCCGGCGCTGGAGGACTTTCCCGTCTTTACAAAACCACTGACGCGTGCCGGACCTGGAGGCTTGTTCTTTCAAACCCGGATGAGAGCGGTTTTTGGGATGCCATTCAGTTTACGAGTCCGTCCTTCGGCGTGCTGATCGGGGATCAGGTTCGCGGGCATTTCCCTGTGTTCTTCAGTACCGACGGCGGCGATACGTGGCAGCAGTTCGATTCAAAGCCAACGGCCGCGCTCGATAAGAATCAATCGTTTTTCGCCGCGAGCAACACGGCGCTGTTGATCGATCCAAGCAACACACGGTTCTACATGATCACCGGCGGAGGAAAGACTTCGCTCATCACAGTGAATCTGCACTTCACCGCCGGTGCGATCTGCAAGGATTGCCTGGACCTTTCCTACGCGCATCCGGAACTGGCGGCTGGCGAAACGGCGGGAGGATTTTCCTTGGCGTCTAGAGTTGACGGAGCAAACCCGATCATGGTGGCCGTCGGCGGAGATTACAAGGCGCCCGACAAAACCATCGGAACGGCCGCATTCTGGATTGACGATCGTCGCCCTAACGCACGATGGCATGCTTCCGAAACGCCGCCACATGGTTATCGCAGCGGCGTAGCGTATTACGCCTCCAGCAAAACTTGGATTACCGTGGGCCCGAACGGGACCGACGTTTCCACCGACGATGGCCGCAATTGGCGCGCGCTGAAGCCCGCGGCCGGAGAGATACCGGACGCCGACAAGAACTGGAACGCGCTGTCACTCCCCTTTGCAGTAGGGTCGAAGGGCCGTATCGGCAAGCTCAGCAGCCGTTAACCGCCGCTAAGCGGACGAACCTTTCGACACGCGGTTGCGATTGCCTTTCTCCTGCTTCGGTGGCGTCTGCCGGCCGCCCGGAAGAATCGGGGTCGGCAAGTTCGCGGCGCCAAATTTGGCAAAGCTGAGAGTGCCGCTGGTGTCCGGCAGAACCGGAGGCTTGAGGGGTGTATCGCGGAAACGAAAGGCCGACGTCAAGTCGCCAAAGGAGCGCCGCCGCCAGTCGCTGATATTGGGCTCACGGACGCCAGTGAAAGCCTCCAGAAACTGGAGCACGGAGGTGTGGTCGAATCGCTCGCTCGATACCCAGCCTCCAGCGGTCCAGGGCGACACAAGAATGCACGGGACCCTAAATCCGGCGCCGATCGGGAGGCCTTCGGCGAACTCGTGAACCGTGCCATTCGGTGCCACCGGCGGCGGAACGTGGTCAAAGAGTCCGTCATTCTCATCGTAGTTGAGAATGAACACAGTTTTTGCCCAGACGTCGGGGTTGGCCGCGATTGCATCGATCTTGCTGGCCACAAACGCGGCTCCATCGGCGGGCATGAAGGCTGGATGTTCCGACTGAAAACCAGTCGGGATGATCCAGGAGACGGCCGGCAGATTGTCGTGCATCGCATCGTATTCGAATTGGCCTTCCGGGCCGAATTGCATTCCCTTCGAGTGAAGCGGCGAGCCGGCTTTGGCCTGCTGGAACACCCGAAAATACTTCATCATGTTGCAGCCAAAATCGTCCTGCTGCTCGTACACTTTCCAACTCACGCCGGCTTGCTCTAATCGTTCGGGATAGGTTGTCCAGGTATAGCCGCCGGGAGGAGCGTTGTTGCTGAGAATGGGCCCGCCGTTCCGGGCGTCCGGGTCAATCGTGCCCGTCATCAGATACAGCCGGTTGGGCCAAGTGGGACCGAAGACGGAGCAGTGGTACGCGTCGCAAATTGTGAACGCTTCCGCCAGTGCAAACTGGAACGGTATGTCCGCTCGCTTGTAATAACCCATGACATACGGACCATTCATTCCATCCGCCCTGCGATGGGCCTGCAGCCATTGATCCATGCGGCCACCGTTCCAGGCCTCGTGCTGGACCGACCAGGCGTGGCTGGTGGAAGGAATCTTCTGCGCGCTGCTCGAGTGCGTGTCCAGATGAAAGGGCAGCAGGTAGCCCTTCGGATTTTCCGCGTCCGGCTGGTAGAACACGGATTGTCCAGTGGGCAGCTTTAGCGCATCGGAATCGTCGAATCCGCGCACGCCGGCTAGCGTCCCAAAATAATGGTCGAACGACCGGTTCTCCTGCATGAGTATCACGACATGTTTGATGTCGGCCAGAGAACTGCGCCGCGGCTGCTGCTGTGCCAGCATGCGTCGCACGTTGGGAGGCAGGAGTGTTGCCGCCGCTGCCGAAGCTATAGCTGCGGCGCCTTTCAAGAGCCGGCGCCGAGTCAAGGCCGCTGTAATTCGAGATTGTGGATTTGATGGGTCGTGCATTCTTACTTTGTCTTCATGATCCATTCACCCTTCCAATCATCGGGCGGCGGTTCCAGTTTGAAGTGCATGCAACGGTCGACATAAATCCGCGGCAGTTGGTCGTTCGCGTTCAGAAATGCCGCTTCCGCGAAACCGTCGATGGCTTTGTCCCATTGGCGCTCGCGATAGTAGGCCAACCCGCTCTTGAGAGCGTTGACGGCATCCATTAAGTGCGGGAAGGTTTCCTCGGTGTGATAGTCGAGAATCTCATAAATCGGAACCGGCTCGTGCTTGCCTTTCACCACCACGCAGTCCACTTCCCGCATGCGGTAAGTCCCGCGAAGATGTTGGACCGTATTCTCGGCGATCAGGATGCGCGAGCTATATTGCTTGCACGCGCTTTCGAGCCTGGACGCGAGATTCACGCCATCGCCGATGATCGTATAATCCATCCGCTTGGGCGATCCGATATTGCCGGACACCACCTTATCGGTATTGATGCCGATGCCCATGTCGAGCGGAACCTTGCCGGCGGCGGCGCGCTGTTGATTCCAGCGCCGCAACTCCGAGATCATCGAAACCGCCGCCCGGACGGCTCGATCCGCATCGTCTTCGTGCGCCACCGGAAGGCCAAAGACGGCCATGATGGCATCACCGATGAATTTGTCCAGCATGCCTCCCTGCTTTTGCACGCATTCCACCATGATGGTGAAGTATTCGTTCAGCAGAGCGACGGTGGGCTGCGGGCCTAATTCCTCAGAGATGCTGGTGAATCCGCGAATGTCGGAGAACAGCACCGTGGCCTCGACGCTCTTTCCTCCCAGGACCTCGTCTCCGCCGGCCAGGAGCTGATCGGCGATCCCCGGATCCATGTAGCGCGACATGGTGGACTTCATGCGCTTCTCGGTGCTGATGTCCTCGATCATCAGCAGCGACCCCAGGTGCTTCTGCTTGTGGGTAGTTTCGTCCTCGGACATTAAGGGCAGAACCGTGAGGTTCACGGAAATCTTTTCGCCCGCCACTGTCATTTCCGCGTCCATGCGGATGTCCGAGCGCAGCGTTTGGCTCACTGCCTGAATTCGCTCTTCCACCCAGGCGTTTGGCCCGCTAAAAAACTCGTGCGCCGGCCGATTGAGAATCTCCGCGGGCTGCACTTTCAGAATCTCCAGACCCGCGGCGTTGCAGGTGGCGATGGCGCCCTCCTCATTGAGCGTCACTACACCGGTCGACATGCTATGCAGCATGCTCTCGTTGTAGTTCTTCATGTTCTGGACGTCTTCGAAGAGCTTGGCGTTTTCGAGACTGATGGCGAGCCGCGCGGTGAAGGCCTTGAGCCGTGCCTCGTCTTCCTTGGTGAACGGGCCGCCCTTCTTATTCAGCGCCTGGGTGACGCCGATGATCTTCCCCTCCTTTTTGACGATCGGGACGCACAGAATGGAGCGCGTGAAATAGCCCGTGCGCTTATCCTGCGCTGGATTGAAGCGCAGGTCGGCGTAGGCATACGGAAGATTGATGGTCTCGCCGGAGGTGAACACGGCGCCGGCAATTCCGACATGATCCGGAATCCGGATCTCGCCCACCGAGGCTCCCATCGCAACGCGTGAAAACAACTCCTTGCGCTTCTCGTCGTGCAGGAACAACGTGGCGCGGTCCGCTTTCAGCATCGCGGCCGCCTCGGTGACGATTTTGGTGAGCACCGTGCCGAGGTCGAAATCCGAAGTCAACTCGGAGACAAAATCCAGGAACTTCAATTCCTGTTGGCGAACCGCCTTGGTGTTCTCGCGGAAAAGCACGCTGCGCAGGGTGAGCGCGGTCTGCTCGGCCATGGCCTCGAGCAAGTGTAAATCCTCCGGAGTGTATGCGCCACTTTTCTTGTTGAGCATCTGCAGCACGCCCAATATTTCCCCTTTGAACCGGATGGGCGCGCATACCAGATTCCTGGTGACGTACTGAGTTTCGTCATCGATGGTGCGATCGAAAAGCGGATTCGAATACGCGTCGTCGATGATCATGCCTCGGCCGGTAGTGTACACATGGCCCGCCACGCCAAGATTATTCATGATCCGGATTTCGGGAATGCCCAGGCCCTGGGCCACCCGCGAATAGAGCTCGCCGGTTTCCGGATCGCTCAGGAACAGCGTGCCGCGCTCGGAATCGCATTCGCGCGCGCACAGGTCCACGATGGTCGCGAGCAACTCGTCGAGCGCGTCGATGGTCGAGATCTTTTGGGAGATCCGCAGCAGCAGCTCCAACTCGCGCACGTTGCGGCGCGGGCTGGGAGCGAGCGTTGTGCGGCGCGCGCGCGCTGGAGTTGCCGCCCCGAGTTCTTTAGACTCGTTCATTCAGCTTTTCCAATTCCTCGCGAAGGCGAACGATCGTGTTGCGCAACTGCAGCTGCTCCTGGCTCGCCGTGACTCGCGATTCCTGAACTTCGATCGCGTATTGGTTTTTCTGGTGCTCCAACTGCTGGCGCAGCGCCACGATGATGGCTTTTAGCTCGGCGATCTCGCCGGCCATTAACGCCGTGGCGCGCTGCACGCTGCCGCGATTCTCGGCCTCGCGCCGCTCCAGCTCCTCGCGCAGCGCCAGGACGGTTTTCCGCAGCTCCGCGGATTCCAGACTCGATCCCAGCGCCGCCTGCTGCAGGGCGCGTTGTTGCTCGGCGCGGATGTCCACTATCTGCTCGCGCAGAGCCAAAACCATAGCGTTGAGCGCAGCGATCTCCTCATTCGCCGCGGGGCCTGTTCCCGTAGTATTACCTGCGCCAGTGTTCATCTAATAGACCGATCATAACCGACGCGCGGTGCATGCCGCTCAACTTGATACCACGACTCGCCCTGATTCTGTTAGAGTTGTGAGCTATGGATTCAGCGCTGGCGGTGCACCGGCTTCACTTTGCCTTCACCATTACGTTTCACTACTTGTTCCCGCAGTTGACGATGGGGCTGGCCTTACTGATTCTCATTCTCAAGACCATGCATCTCTGGACCCGTGATGAGCACTACGGCCATTGCGCGCGCTTCTGGGCGAAGATCTTCGCCGTAAACTTCGCGTTTGGCGTAATCACGGGTATCCCAATGGAATTCCAGTTCGGCACGAATTGGGCCAATTTCTCGCGGGAGGCTGGAGCGATGATCGGACAAACCCTCGGCATGGAAGGCCTCTTTTCGTTCTTTCTCGAATCCAGTTTTCTGGCGCTGTTCTTGTTTGGAGAAAAGAGACTCACACCGCTTTCGCACTGGGGTACGGCGTTTCTGGTTTTTCTGGGATCCTGGCTGTCGGGATATATGATCATCGCTACCGACGCCTTTATGCAGCATCCCACCGGCTATCAGATGGGTCCGGACGGGCGTGTGATGTTGACCAGCCTCTCGGCCATGTTGTTCAATCCCTGGGCCGGTTGGCAGTACCTGCACAACATGGCCGCCTCGGTAGTGACGGCAAGTTTTGTGATGGCTTCCATCGGCGCTTACTATCTGCTGATGAAACAGCACGTGAAGTACGGACAGATGTTTGTTCGGATGGGCGTGATCGCGGGATTGATTGCCAACATGATGTCGATCTTCCCCACGGGCGACCAGCAAGGCAAGAAGGTCGCGCAACTTCAACCGCAGACATTGGCCGCCATGGAGGGCCTCTTCGACGCCGAAAAAGGCGCGCCTCTGGTGCTCATCGGCCAGCCCGACATGGTAAAGATGCGGCTCGACAATCCGATCGAAGTGCCCAAGATGCTCAGCTTTCTGACCTATCAGCGCTGGGACGTCGAAGTGAAAGGCCTGCGGCAGTTCCCGCAGGATGTCTGGCCGGAAAACATCCCGCTGCTGTACTTCGCCTATCACATCATGGTTGGATTAGGGACGTTGATGCTGGCCGTTCTGGGCCTCTCAGCGCTGCTACTTTTGAGAGGCGAGCTGTTCACCTTCCGGCCGCTTCTGTGGGCGCTGATGCTGGCGCTTCCCTTCCCCTACATCGCAACCACCGCCGGATGGATGACGGCGGAACTCGGACGCCAGCCCTGGCTCATCTATGGCGTGATGCGCACCGCGCAGGGAGCATCGCCCTATGTCTCGGCCGGTAACGGACTCTTCACGCTGATGGGCTTCATGGGTCTGTACGGAGTGCTGAGCGTTTTATTTTTGTTCCTGATCAGCCACGAAATCTACCACGGTCCGGAACCCGACGAACTGCCGGCCACGCAGGTCTGACATAGGAGATGACGATGCATACTCTTTGGTTCTGTCTGGTAGCGCTGATGCTGGCGGGCTACGTAATTCTGGACGGCTTCGATTTAGGCGTGGGAATTCTGCATCTCTATCTTGCGCGCACCGAGCAGGAACGCCGGCTTGTGTTCCGCTCCATCGGGTCGGTGTGGGATGGCAATGAAGTCTGGCTAATCGCGGCCGGCGGCGTATTGTTCTGCGCTTTCCCGCTGCTCTACGCGTCCAGCTTCAGCGGATTCTATCTTCCGCTGATGCTGGCGCTCTGGCTCTTGATCCTGCGCGGACTCTCGATTGAGCTTCGCAATCACGTTCCGAACGATCTGTGGCACTCGCTGTGGGACGTCGTGTTCTCGGGCGCCAGCTTGCTGCTGGCCATCGCGTTCGGCGCGGCGTTGGGCAACGTAATTCGCGGCGTGCCGATCGACGCAACGGGTTATTTCTTTCTGGCCTTCTTCACCAATTTCCAGCCGGGCCGCGACCCCGGCATCCTGGACTGGTACACCGTTCCCATCGCAATCGCTGCGGCCTGCGCACTTGCAATGCACGGCGCATTGTGGGTTTCCTACAAAACCGAAGGGAGCGTACAAGCTCGCGCGAAGGCGGCTGTGAAGCTGGCTTGGTGGGCCGTGCTGGTTCTCTCCATCCTGATCACGCTCCTTAGCTTTCGGGTGCAGCCGCACATCGCTCAGAACTTCGCCGCCTATCCGTGGGGCTACATTTTCCCCGCGATTGCCTTCGCTGGACTGTTGGGCGTCTGGCTGTTTCACGGCCGTGGCCAGGAGCTGAAAGCGTTTCTCTCATCGGTGGGATTTATCGCGGGCCTGCTTTGTACAGCCGCATTTGGGATTTTCCCCTACGTGCTGCCGTCGGCCGGGGATCCGAGTTTGGGGCTGACCATTGACAACAGTGCCGCATCACCCTACGGTCAGGCCACGGCGCTGAAGTGGTTCATCCCCGGAATAGTCCTGGTTGCCCTGTATTCTTTTGTGATTTACCGCTACTTCGCTGGAAAGCTCCGAACGGACGGCAAGGGTTACTGAGACTGCCTGGTTAGCGGTGCTCGACCGACCATCCTTCACGGCCCGCGCAGGTGTTTTCGAATAGCTGCCGGGTGTCGGCTTCGATGCGCTCGATAGCACGATCGTCGTGGGCCGGATCGTGATGGAACAGAACCAGCTGCTTTACGCGCGCATCGTTCGCCACCAAGGCCGCTTCGCGCCAGTGGCTATGCCCCCATCCACGATGACCGGCATATTCTTCTGGAGTGAACTGCGAATCGTAGATGAGCGTGTCCGCGCCTTCCGCGAATTCGCGAACCACGCGATCCAGATCGGCTTTTCCGGGCTCTAGATCGCTGGCGTACACCACCACGCCGTCTTCCGATTCCATTCGGTATCCGAACGCGCCCTGCGGATGATTCATCGGAAACGAGGAGATGCGCAAACCTCCAGCCTGAATCGGGCTCCCGTCGAATTCTACGAAACGGACGCAGGCCGGTATGCCGTCGAAATCCACGGGGAAGTAAGGAGCCACCATTTGTCCGTGCAGCCGCTCGTGAATCGAGCCCAAGCTCTCCGCGGCGTGCAGCGTTATTTGCGTGTCGGGGCGGTACAGTGGGCCGAAAAAGGGCAGCCCCTGGATATGATCCCAGTGGTAATGCGTCAGGAAAATATCGAGCTTCAGGGGGCGGCCATCGAACTCCTGGAGAATCGCGAGGCCCAGGGCGCGGATGCCCGTGCCGGCGTCGAGGATGATTACCTGGTCCTCGGCCGTACGGATTTCGAGACACGCCGTGTTCCCTCCGCAGCCCAGGTTGGCCTGCACCGGGGTAGGTACGGATCCGCGAACCCCCCACAACTTCAATCGAAGTGCGTCGCTTTGGTCCATTAGCATTGAACCGATCCTAAACCTCTCTGGCGAGCGCAGTGGTAAGCGTCATTCGTTGTTATCATTATGCGCTTTCTTGGCCACCGAACGTATACACTTGTGTCAGGCAGACAGGAGCCCGATTCCATGTCCTCACTGATGCAACAGATCCGCGCGTTTCCGGTCCCCAAGAATTCCATCGCCCTGTGGTGGTTCGGCCAAAGCGGATACATTTTCAAGTCGCCCGAAGGAACTCTCGCCAGCGTCGACCTGTATCTTACCGACTCTGTCGCCGCGCTGCCCAGCGGCTTGAATCTCCATCGCCGCGTGCCCGTGTTCATTGAGCCGGAAGACATCGATGTGGACGTCTTTTGCTGCACTCACAATCATCAGGACCACACCGATCCGGAAACCATCCGGCGCCTGGGCAATAAAAACACCGGCGCATTCATTGGGCCGCATCCCAGCTGCGACGTGTTCGCGAAGGAAGGGATCGAGCGTGGACGCATCATTCCGGCCTGGCCATCCATCGAGATCGAGCATCGCGATCTGCGCCTGTCGGGCACTTTCGCTTTGCCCACCGACACCACCGATCTCAATCACATGGGCTTCGTCTTCCAATTTGGCGGCGGACCGAAGGTGTACGTGACCGGCGACACCGATTATTCGGAGCTATTGCTGGCCGCGGGCGCGCACTCGCCAGACCTGATGATCACCTGCATCAACGCGGGCTACAACAACCTCTCGCACTGGGAGGCGTCGCAAATCGCGGGCAAGATCAAGCCCCGCGCCGCGATCCCTTGCCACTACGATATGTTCCCGGACAATTCCGTCGACCCCAAGCAGTTTTGCGCGTCGCTGAAGTTGAATGCTCCCGACGTTCGTTATCACGAAATGCCGTACGCCGAGCCGCTGGTGTTCTCGAAAGACGCGTAAGACCGCTCACAGCAGCCGCGACGTTAAATTTTGGTGACAGCCCAACTACCAGACGAGTTTTTGGGGTATCATTGCCAGTACGTGATTAGCGCCTGCAGAGACTGCCCGGTTGTCAGGATGCTCTCCGAGACAACCCAGAAACCAGAAACGTTTGAACTGAGGAGGAACACACGTGGCATCCACTAGCCATTACGACGTAATTATTATCGGAACGGGCGCGGGCGGCGGCGCTCTGCTCCACAAACTGGCGCCATCCGGTAAGCGCATCCTGGTGCTGGAGCGCGGCGGCTACGTCAAGCGCGAGAAAGACAACTGGAATCCCGTCGCGGTGAACGTCCAGGGAAAGTATCAAACCAAGGAGCATTGGAAAGACAAGGACGGCAAGGATCTCCATCCTCACACCAACTATTACGTCGGCGGCAACACCAAGTTCTATGGGGCGGCGCTGTTCCGCCTGCGGCGCGAGGATTTTCAGGAGTTGAAGATGTATGACGGCATCTCTCCGGCCTGGCCCATCTCCTACGACGACCTGGAGCCTTACTATACAGCCGCGGAAAATCTGTTTCAGGTCCACGGCCAGCGCGGCGAGGATCCTACCGACCCCGGTTCCAGTGCGGCTTTCCCTTATCCGGCCATCAGCCACGAGCCGCGCATCCAGCAACTGCACGACGATCTGGCCGCGGCCGGCCTGAAGCCGTTCCACACTCCTCTGGGAGTAATGCTCGATGAGAGCGATCCGCAGAACAGCACTTGTATCCGCTGCGCCACCTGCGACGGGTTCCCTTGTCTGATTCACGCCAAGGCGGACTCCGAGGTGATGTGCGTCGTCCCGTCGCTCAAGTATCCAAACATTACGCTGCTGACCGAAGCCTATGTGAAGCGTCTCGAAACCGATGCCACGGGTCGCGAGGTGAGCAAGGTACAGGTAGAACGGAACGGCGCCAAAGAAGAGTATTCCGCGGACATCGTGGTGTCGTCCTGCGGCGCCATCAACTCGGCCGCGTTGCTGCTGCGCTCGGCGAACGACAAGCATCCCAAAGGTCTGGCCAACGGATCGGACGTAGTGGGGCGGCATTACATGGGGCACGTCAACTCCGTGCTCATGTCGATTTCCAAGTGCGCCAATCCGACGATTTTCCAGAAGACATTATCGGTCAACGATTTCTATTTCGGCTCCCCGGAATGGAACTACCCCATGGGCCACATCTCCTTCGTCGGGAAGCTGGACGCCGAGACGTTGAGCGCCGGCGCGCCCAAGCTCACCCCCGGATTCACGCTCGATCTGATGGCCAAGCATTCGCTGGACTTCTGGCTGACCTCGGAAGATCTGCCCGATCCCAACAATCGGGTGACGCTCGACAGCGACGGGCACATCGTGCTGTCGTACAAGCCCAATAACGAGGAAGCCCACAAGCGCCTGATCGCCAAGCTCGAGCAGTTGCTGCAACACAAACAGCGGACCTGCGCGCTGCACGGGCGCGGCTGCCACGAAGGAATTACGGCGCGCAGCCTGTTCGTGGGCGAGCGCATTCCTCTGGCCGGCGTTGCCCACCAGAACGGCACGGTTCGCTTCGGCAAGGATCCCAAAACCTCGGCGCTCGATTCCAATTGCAAGGCGCACGAGGTAGACAACCTGTACGTGGTCGACGGCAGCTTCTTCTGTTCTTCCGGGGCTGTGAACCCGGCATTAACGATCCTGGCGAATGCGATGCGCGTCGGCGATCATATCCTGCAGCGTCTGGCGTAGTTCGGAGAAAACTAAAATGACGAAGGAAGAGACCAGGCTGGAGGAATTCCGCGAGTCGAAGACCCCTTGGCGCCTATGGGGACCGTATTTGAGCGAACGCCAGTGGGGCACGGTCCGCGAAGACTATTCGCCCGGGGGCACGGCCTGGGATTATCTGAGTCACGATCATGCCCGCAGCCGGGCCTATCGCTGGGGAGAAGACGGCATCGGCGGCTTCAGCGACGATCAGCAGCGCTTGTGCCTTTCGGTTGCTCTCTGGAACGGGCGCGATCCGATTTTAAAGGAGCGCATCTTCGGCCTGACCAACAGCGAGGGCAACCACGGCGAGGACGTCAAGGATCTGTACTACTATCTCGACGCCACGCCCACACACTCGTACCTGAAGATGTTGTACAAGTATCCGCAGGCTGAATATCCCTACGGATGGCTGGTCGACGAAAACCACCGGCGCGGCGGCTATGATCCCGAATTTGAGCTGATCGATACCGGAGTGTTCGAGGAGAACCGCTATTGGGACGTCGAGATCGAGTACGCCAAGGCCGGTCCGCAGGACATCCTGATGCGGATTACGGTCCACAACCGAGGACCGGAAGCGGCCGAGATCCAAGTGCTGCCGCAGATCTTTTTCCGTAACGTATGGAGTTGGGGCTACGAAACCTTGAAGCCGTCTCTCAAGGCGCGGGGCGCGGACGCGATCACGGTGCATCATCATGAGCTGGGCGAATACGAGTTTTACGTGGAAGGCGCCAAAGATCTGCTGTTCTGCGAAAACGATACGAATACCGGCCGGCTGTTTGGTCAGCATCGGGAAGGCTACTTCAAGGACGGGATCAACGAAGCTATCGTCCACGGCAACTGCGCCGCGGTGAATCCGGAACGCACCGGGACCAAAGCGGCGGCCCGCTGCATCCTCAAGGTCGAAGGCGGAGGCCACGCGGTGGTTCGCGCGCGCCTTACGGCCGGCGGTTCCAATGCTCCGTTCGCCGGATTCGACGATCTGTTCGCGGAGCGAAAAGCGGAAGCCGATGAGTTTTACGAGCACCTCCAACATGGCATCGCCGATGACGAAGCGCGCATGGTCCAGCGGCAGGCCCTGGCGGGGATGATCTGGAGCAAGCAGTTCTTCTACTACGACATCCCGCAGTGGCTGAATGGCGATCCGGCTGGGCCGCCGCCGCCCGAAAACCGCAAGCACAGCCGCAATTTTGAGTGGTCGCATCTCAACAACGCCGACATCATCTCGATGCCCGATAAATGGGAGTATCCCTGGTATGCGGCCTGGGATCTAGCGTTTCACACCATCGCGATCGCATTGGTGGATCCAGATTTCGCGAAGGACCAACTGGTGTTGATGACGCGCGAATGGTACATGCATCCGAACGGACAATTGCCGGCCTACGAATGGGCCTTCGGCGACGTGAATCCGCCGGTGCACGCCTGGGCCACTTGGCGCGTGTTCCAGATGGACCGCAAGCGCCGGCGCCGCGAGCATCCCAAGGATCCCGGCGACCTGGCGTTCCTCGAGCGCGTCTTCCACAAGCTGATGCTGAATTTCACCTGGTGGGTGAACCGCAAGGACGCGGCCGGCCGAAACATTTTCCAGGGCGGATTCCTCGGTCTGGACAACATCGGCGTATTCGACCGCAGCTCACCACTGCCTACCGGCGGCTACATCAACCAGTCCGACGGCACCAGTTGGATGGCGATGTACAGCCTCAACCTGATGCGCATCGCGCTGGAGCTGGCGCAGTACAACCACGTTTACGAAGACATCGCGACCAAATTCTTCGAGCACTTCCTGCACATCGCCGAAGCCATGACCAAGGTCGGCGGACAGGAAGGCGTGGGCCTGTGGGACGATCACGACGGCTTCTACTACGACGTTTTGAATCTTCCCAACGGCACCATGATCCCACTGAAGATTCGCTCGATGGTCGGTCTCATTCCGCTCTATGCGGTGGAAACGCTGGACCCCGATCTTCTCAAACGCGTGCCGGAATTCAAGGCCCGCCTGGAGTGGTTCCTCAACTATCGTCCCGACCTGGCGGCCTTGGTCTCGCGCTGGCAGGAACCACGCACGGGCGAACGGCATCTGCTCTCGCTGCTGCGCGGCAGCCGCATGAAAAAACTGCTCAGGCGAATGCTCGACGAAACAGAATTTCTGTCCGATTACGGTATTCGAGCCATTTCCGCGCATCATCGCGATCATCCCTATACATTCCATTGGGATGGCAACTCGATGGGGGTGGAATATTGCCCGGGTGAATCCACCTCCGGCATGTTTGGCGGCAATTCCAATTGGCGCGGCCCGATCTGGTTCCCGGTGAACTATCTGATCATCGAATCGCTGCAGAAGTTTTATCACTATTACGGTGACGACTTCAAGGTCGAATGCCCCACCGGATCGGGACAACTGTTGACCCTCAACGAAGTTGCCGAGGAACTCAGCCGCCGGTTGCTGCGCGTGTTCAGGCGCGATGGCAGCGGCCACCGTCCCGTGTTTGGCCAAAACCAGAAGCTGCAGACCGATCCGCACTTCCGCGATCATCTGCTGTTCCACGAATATTTTCATGGCGACTCCGGCCGCGGCGTTGGAGCCAATCATCAGACCGGATGGACCGGCGTGATCGCCAAACTCATTCAGCCGCGCCGAGAACGTCATGAGACGACAGAGAAGAAACAGGAGGACTAAAATTGCCAGCAAATTCTCAGAGTTATCCGAAACCGATCCTACCGCCCAAGCGCCCCATGCCGGTGCTGCTCAAGGGCCAGAAAGCACTGGTCACCGGAGCGAATTCCGGCATCGGCAAAGCCGTGGCGATCGCGCTCGGAGAGGCCGGAGCCGACGTTGTGGTGAACTATGTGCGCGGCGAGGAAGCCGCGAACGAGGTCGTGAACATCATCAAGGCCACCGGCAGCAAAGCCATCACGGCCCTGGCCGATGTCTCCAAAGAGGACCAGGTTCAGGCCATGTTCAAGAAGATGATCGATGAGTTCGGCACCATCGATATTCTGGTCAACAACGCCGGTCTGCAGCAGGACGCGCCGCTCGAAACGATGACCCTCCAGCAGTGGAACACCGTTATCGGCGTCAACCTGACGGGACAATTCCTGTGTGCCCGCGAAGCCGCGAAGGAGTTCAGACGGCGCGGCGTAAAGCCCGAAGTTTCGGTGGCCGCCGGGAAGATTATCTGCATGAGCTCGGTGCACGATGTGATCCCGTGGTCCGGCCACGTTAACTACGCGTCTTCCAAGGGCGGCGTTATGATGCTGATGAAGAGCATGGCCCAGGAACTTGCGCCGTGGCGCATTCGCGTCTTCAGCATTTGCCCGGGCGCCATCAAGACGCCGATCAATACGGAAGCCTGGGAAACGCCCGAAGCCTTGAACGATCTCATGAAGCTGGTCCCCTACAACCGCATCGGCGAGCCCGAGGATATCGGCAACGTCACGGTGTTGCTGGCTTCCGACCTGGCCGATTACCTCACCGGCATCAACGTCTACGTGGATGGCGGCATGACGCTCTATCCGGGGTTCGAAGCCGGAGGTTGATCTCCGTTCGAGGTTGTTGTAAAGGATGTTGTTATGGCTGCTGCTCGGGTTCTTCATCATTGGCCGGAATACTTGATGGAGGCGGCGGGACTCGGGATCTTCATGGTCTCGGCCGGCGCCTTCACAATTCTTTTCGAGCATCCGGATTCGCCCGTCCATCGGGCGATGCCTTCGGATTTCCTGCGCCGGGCCTTGATCGGCCTGGCAATGGGGCTCACCGCGATCGCGATCATCTATTCTCCCTGGGGCAAACGGTCCGGCGCGCATATCAACCCTGCGGTGACGCTGAGCTTCCTGCGGCTCGGGAAAATTCACCCTTGGGATGCGTTTTATTACATAACCGCCCAATTCGTTGGCGGCCTGGCCGGCGTTGTCCTGGTGGCTATGCTGTTCCCCAAATTCTTCCGCGCGCCGCAAGTGGCCTACGTCGCCACTGTTCCCGGGATGGGAGGCGCGGTGCAGGCCTTCATTGCGGAGGCACTGATTTCCTTCGGCCTGATGGCCACGGTGCTGGTAGTCAGCAGTACGAAGCATCTGAATAAGTTCACCGGTGTATTCGCCGGCTGCCTGGTGTTTCTGTACATCACATTTGAGGGTCCGTTTTCCGGCATGAGTATGAACCCCGCGCGTACTTTCGCCTCGGCGCTTCCGGGCGGCATCTGGACGAACATCTGGGTCTATTTCACTGCTCCTATCATCGGCATGCTGGGCGCCGTGGAGGTCAAACGGTTCTGGAGCGACAACCACCATGCCTGCCCCAAGCTGGGCCACAGCGACAACCATCGCTGCATCTTTTGCGGTCTCCACATGCACCATCACAAATACGTTCATTCCAAAACTCCCGCCAAAACCGTGGCCAAGGCTGTTGTGGTGCTCTTGCTGGTCGGCTGCACGGCGGCACTGCGCGCCCAGGTTCAACAGGTCGGTATGGGTCCCATCGCACAGACGGTGTCGGATCTCGACCGTTCCGTCGACTTCTATACCAAGGTGCTTTCCTTCCAGAAGGAGTCCGAGCGCGAGGCTCGTCTGGATTCGTTCGATCATCTGACCGGCGTGTTCGGCACCAACGTCCGCGTCGCCACGCTGCACCTGGGAAAGGAACGGCTGGAGTTGGTGCAGTACATCACTCCGCACGGACGTCCGGTGCCAGCCAACTCGCGCGCCAATGACGGATGGTTCCAGCACATTGCCATCGTCGTCAGCGACATGGACCAAGCGTACGCGCGTCTGAAGCAGAATCACGTCCCGCAAATCTCCACCGACCCGCAGACCCTGCCTCTCTCGAATCCGGCCGCGGGAGGCGTGAAAGCCTTCTACTTCCAGGATCCAGACAATCATTCGCTCGAGTTGATCTATTTCCCGGCAGGCAAGGGAGATCCCAAATGGCAGGGCGGCAAGGACGTATTTTTAGGCATCGATCACACCGCCATCGCGGTTTCCAATACCGAGCGCTCGCTGCAGTTCTACGTCAACACCCTGGGACTGAAAGTCACCGGTGAGAGCCTCAACTTCGGCATTGAGCAGGAGCATCTGAACCATGTGTTTGGATCGCGCGTGCGGATCACCGGACTGCGCGGCCCGGCTGGACCCGGCATCGAGTTTCTGGAATATGTGGTTCCCACCGACGGACGCCCCATGCCGGCCGATACACAGCCCGACGATTTGTGGTTCTGGAACTCAAGCGTGCTGGTGAACGACGTGCCCGGTTCGGTCACGGAACTCCGGAAGCTGAAAGTGCGCTTCCTCTCGTCCGAACCCGAGGACGTCGAGCCTCTCGCTGAAAAAGGCAAGCAAGGTGTGTTCATTCGGGATCCGGACGGCCACGCCGTGCTGGTGCGGGCGAACTGACCGTATTCCAGCCGCAAAGGCAGGACCAGATTGATGCCGGATCGAAGCATATGGATGTTCGTCGCTCTGGCAGCCGCGCCGGCGTTGGCCAACGCCCAATGGCTGAACTATCCCACTCCCGGCATTCCAAGAACTTCGGACCGCAAGCCGAACCTCTCCGCTAAGACACCCCGCGCAGCCGATGGAAGACCCAACCTCTCCGGGCTCTGGCAGACCGACAGCGCCCCACCGGCGACGCTGGAACGCCTGATTCCAGGAGCCACAAACGGCGCGGGTGAAGAGCCTCTCTCGCAGTACTTTATCAATATCCTGTCCGATTTCAAACCCGAAGAGGCGCCCCTCCGGACGGCCGCAGCCGCTCGATTCCTCGAACGCGCGAAGGCCTTCAGTAACGAATCTCCTCTTTCGCACTGTCTTCCGGAAGGTATGCCGCTCGTGGAAATGGCGCCCGCCCCCTACAAGATCGTTCAAACGCCCGGACTGACGGTAATGCTTTATGAGAGAGACACAACCTTCCGCCAGGTGTATATGGACGGCCGTAAGCTGCCCGACGATCCGCAACCGTCATGGCTGGGGTACTCGGTCGGCAGATGGGACGGCGATTCGCTGGTGGTCGACTCGGCCGGTTTCAACGACCGGGGCTGGCTGGATGCGCGTGGGCACACGCATAGCGAGGCGCTGCACCTGACCGAGCGATTTCATCGCGTGGACTTCGGCCATATGGAAGTACAACTGACAATAGACGATCCCAAAACCTACACCAGGCCGTTCACTATCCAACTAAAGCAGCGCCTGCAAGCGGACAGCGATCTGCTGGAATCCTTTTGCACTGAGAACGAGAAGGATTTACATCACATCGAGACTAAGTAAGCGCTCGCAGACGATCGGCTGGATCCTCGCCGCCGTTTTCTACGTTGTCGCAGGCACGCTGCATTTCATTAAGCCCGGCCCCTACCTGAAGATCATGCCTCCCTACATTCCGTGGCATGTCGCGATGGTGCGGCTGAGCGGCGGTTTCGAAATTCTGGGTGGTCTGGGGCTGCTTGTCCCCCGGACGCGCCGGATGGCCGCCTGGGGACTGGTGGCGCTGTTAATCGCAGTTTTTCCGGCCAACGTCTATATGGCCACAAATCCAATCGATGCCGGCGCGGGCTCTATCGCACCTGCGCTTAGATGGGGGCGCCTTCCCTTGCAGCTATTTCTGGTCTGGTGGCTACTTTGGTGTACCCGGCCTAGGCGAAGCGTCTGATCGTGAGGTGGCCTGCCGGCGCGGATCCGATTCCACCGCGGGGCCGGGCGGAGCATTCGTTACGGTGAAGAGCTGCCCGTTCTTCATGTACAGTCGCTGGGCTTCTTCGCGATTGAAGGGCCGGGAGCCGCGGCGGTTGAACACCGAGAGCTGATTGCCGTCTTCATCCACAGCGCGGTCGCGATCGATGCCTTTCGACACGATCAACGCCGGGCCGTGTGTGTGATAGGTCGCGATGAGCTTGGGCGAGGGCTTCGGGCTGAAGCCGAGGTAATTAGGGGTGTCGTTGGGAGCGAAGATCTGCACGATGCGCATGCCGTTCTGGCCGTCGGCGATGTAAGCAAAGGCGCTAGCGGCAGTCATGCCGAGTTTAACGTCGCGCGTGTCATTGAGGGCACCCTGCGCCGTGAAAACCTGGTCGATCGCCGGATGCTCGGGCCGCTCCACATCCACGATCACTAAACCCTGCTTCCCGCCCGCGATGTAGGCGTAAGTTCGGGCGATGTAGATATTGCGAGCGTCTGCCAGGGGGACGGTCGCGCCTTGCACCACTCGCGGATGCGCGAGCGATGTGACATCCAAAACCTTGAGTCCCTGCTTGTCTACCACGAAAGCGTAGCGGAATTGGACGGCGACGCCTTGCCCCTCCACAATGTCGGGCGCTCCGATTTCAGACTCCACTTTGGGCTCCAGCGGATTTGCGATGTTCACCACCACCAAACCGCGATCGCACAAAATGTAAGCGTAGGTGCCAGCGATGGTGATGCGGCGAGCGCCTTTCAAAACATTATTGGGATTAAAGGTCGTGGCGCGTTTCAGGAAATTGTTCGACGGATTACCGTCCAGCAGCGTGAGAACGCCCGGAGCTTTGTGCTTCAGATTGGGATCGCCAATTACCACCAGGCCTTCTTCGGCATCGGCTACGTACAGGAAACCGTACATCAGCGCGATGGGCTGCTCTTCGTTAGCCGGAATACGCGTCCGCAGCGGATCTACAGCCAGCGTGGATGGCGAGGCGATCGCCATGGCGTTCTTGGTCTTTACATAGAGGCGCTGCCCCAAAGGCGAAACCGGCGCGCTCGTCATCTTCTCCGAGAAATCCTTGTTGTCGATGTTCGCGACATCGTATACGCGGAATCCGTCCTTGCCCAAGGCGGCATAGAGATATTCGCCGCGTAACTGGACATCCAGGACATTGCCCGCGTGATGGTCGCCTTCGTGGATCTCCCCGTGATGCTCTTCCACCTCTTCGTAATCTTTGGAATAGACCAGCTTCTGCAGATCGCTCCCGAACACGGCCGGCGGATCGTCATGCTCGGCCACTGTCACGGCCTCGAAGCCCTTGGAGCCTTCAGCTACGTAAACGTAGCGGCCCATGAAATTGACCAGGTTGGTGCCTTGCATCAGGAGCTGCGCCATCCAGGCGTTGTTGTCGCCCTCGCGCGAGACGTGACAATCTGTGCACGTTTTCGTCTCGGTGGCGCGGACGGTATGTGGATAGTACGTGCTGAACCCGAAGCCGCTGAAGCCTTCTGACGAAATCGTCTGCTGCATGTAGTAGATCCAGTCGCGATTGGCGTTCTGCGAGCTGACGACCACTGCGCAGGTGGAGCGCGTGGGCGCGATGCGATGCTTGGTCACCGTGCCGTCGACGCCCAGCATGTAAATATCATCGCGCAGGACCTCGAAATTGTAGGCGGTGTAGTTGCGCGTGGTCAGTCCTTCGTTGTGCAGCATCGGAAGCTTGCGGTTGGCGCTCATCGGAAGATGGCAGCCGAAGCAACTGGTGGTCCATGACGTGTGGCACGCGTAGCAGGTCATGCGCTCGTTGGAATGAGCGAGCGTGGATTCGTCCCCGGGCACGCTGCCCCATGTGCTCCCGTCTTTCTGAATGGTCTTGGCCAGACGCGACTTCTCGTTGTAGTGCGGATTGCCGGGCGTGATTGTGTCCACCACCTGCACCACTTCCCACGGTTCGCGATCCTTATCCACCATGGAGCGCTGGTAAAGCTTGCCGTCTTGGTAATAGAAGCGCCGGCGGCCCCAGGGAGTGCGGAGCAGCGAAATATCGGTGCCGCCCGCGGGCGCGGCCGCGGCCGACGTTCTCAGTGTCGCTTTGTGCGATATGGCGCCGTGGCAATCGACGCAATCCACCTCCACCGCGTTGCGCGTCTCGCCATACAGATGACCGTCGCCATGGTTGTCCTGCGCGAAGTGGCAATCGATGCAGTGCATCCCTTTATCAAGATGGATGTCCCGAAGCTGGACCGATTTTTTGAACTTGTCCTTGTCGTCCGGGGGAACGATGTGACTTTCGGGATCCAGCAGGTTGCCCTTACGATCGCGTTTGTACACAGCGCGAAACACCCAGCCATGGCCATGGAAATCGGCAAACTGCGTATGCTTCAACTGCTGGTTGAACTCAGGACTGCCCACTTTCTCGAGAAACGAAAGGTCCTTCCACAGGCCACGCGCCGCGGCGCTCTCCGGATTTGCGAGCCACGATTTGAAGCGCTCTTCGTCCGAGGGATTGTGCTGCTCCTTCGGGTACATGTGCTCGCCGTCGGTTTCGTTGTCCCACCAGATGTAACCAAGATACGTCGACACCATGTTGGTCCCGGGATGGATGTGGCACACGATGCACTGGCTGGTCGGAATGGAGCGCGTGAATTCGTGCTTGATGGGATGGCCGGACTCGTTGTGCGGAATGGTTGGATCCACTGTGGCGCTGTGCCCTTGATTGCCGTAGCTGGCAAACGGCCCGGAGTGAATCGGAGAGCGATCGTTGGCGTAAATGACGTGGCAAGCCGTGCAGCCGCTATTGCGATAATCGCCCGGATGATCGTTGGTGCCGGGCAGCGAGAGAACCGGATCCAGCAGGCGCGTCTTCTGCAAACCGAGAAACACCGGATCGGTGCGTAGCTCGGTTCCCAGACCGCGCTCGCTCAACTTCACGTCCGGGTGTCCCGGATCTTCCTCGGTATTGGGGATACCGGTTTCGGATCGCTCTCCCCCGCCCTTTTCGAAAACGCGCAGGATATTGCCGGGTTGCGATACTTCCCAACGCTGCAGGGGATCCAGGTGTGGCAGCTCGCCCTTGGTGCGAGTGAGATCTTGCGAAGGCGGCGGATACGCGTTTATGCGTTGCGCCACGCCGTCCGGCGAATAACTTTCGCCGAAGTGGGGGTCTTTGTAGGGATAACCGCCGTTGTTGTAGAGCGCAGCTCCCCACAGCATGGCGCCTGTGGTCATCATGCTGGTGCGAACCGCGTACACTTCCTTGGCATGACAGCCGGCTGAGCCGCAGGTCTGTTCGGCTACGCGGAGATCGCCCGGATTGACGAACTGAATGTACTCTTTGGTTTCCTTGAGCCACTCGGTGTAAGGACGAACCGGGTTGGCGGAACTGCGCCATAGCTCCGGGATGCTGGGCTTGGGATGGGCTTTCTTCTTGGCGTCATTGTACCCGGCGGAGTCTTTTTGAGCCCCCTGCGGCGGAAGTATTTCGGCATTGCCCCCGTGACAGTCGACGCAGCCCAGCCGAACTGTTCCGGTGGTGTGCATCGACGCGGAATCGGTCTGTCCGTGACACGCCACACAGCCCACACTTTTGCGATCGGCTTCTTGTTGCGGCTGGCCCAGCCGGGAACCGTCTGGCACGGGCGTCGGGCCGGCCTGCTGTCCCAACAACAGCGCGCAAAGCAGCGCGCAAGCCCCGCTCACCCCAAAACCAATTGTCACGCTACGAGTAGTCATTGATATTTAGAATCGGAATCGGACATTTGCAAAGACCGCGAGCAAAGTTCGACCGGTTGAGATATCGCGCAGTCCCTGGAAGGGCGCCAGCGCGTCCACACCACCGGTGAGGACGATGTTTTCCGAAAGTGGCGGGCGATAAGTAAGGCCGATGCCGGAATCGGCTCCAATCCCGGTATGAATGTTGGATTGGAAAAGCAGCAGCTCAAGCGGGTCGGTACGGGCGAAGAACAGCAAGTTTTCGTTGAGGAACAAGCGCAACTTGGGCGTAAGGTCGATATCGACCCCCGCATTGTAGAGGAACAAACCGGGGTTGACGTAATTGGCCTGCCCTTCCGTTTTGCTGGTGCGCAGGTCCGGTACCAGGCTGCCGGGAGTGACCAGGCTGACGCCCGTGCCGCTAAGCGGTATGCCTTCGCGATCCCAAAGGCTGAAAAAGCCGCCGGCAAAATTCGTATTGTCGAAGATGCTATCGAAGCCGCGCGCGCTTCCATCCCTCGGGTTTTTGTCGCCGGACGAGTAGAAAAACGAGAGCCGGTAGCGCAGCCAGTCTTTATCGAGCGACAGCTCCACCGCGGCCATCTGCGCATTGATGTCCGTACGGCGTCCAGCGATTTCGTTGAAACTGTCATGGCCGAGCACTTGATAGAACGCGTGGTCGATATTGTACTTCCCGAAATGCCCGTCACCGGCAAGTCCGTAGTAGTAAGAACGAATTGCGTGCGGCACCACCAGGCCGATAGGGGCCGGGCGCACCAGAAAACCATTGGTGTCGTACTCAAAGGATGGATCGTCCTTGTCGAAATGAAAACTTGCCTGAATAGTATAACCGGGAACAATGAAATCCTGACGATAGATATTGGCTATCATCACCTGCTGGTTGCGGTACGACATGCTGTTTAGGCCGCTGTTGGTGTCCTTTTCCAGCATGGCGAAATACGCCAAATTGAACTGATAGCGGTTGGAGTCTAAGGTGCCGAACAGCCGCGCGCCGGGCTCCTGATCGGAGAAGATGAAGCCACGGAAATCGCTGGTGAAACTCTGAATGCCGACGCGCAGGGAGATGAAGTCGTACTGATTGCTCAGATCTTTCAGCTTCACTTCGGCGAAGCCTTCCTGCAAACCGAGGTGCGAATCCAACCTCGTAGTGCCATCGCGAACATCGAAGTTGACCACGCCGGTTTCCTGCACCTTGAAATAATTGACATTCACTTCCGGCGTGATCTGGATGCGCCAGTCGGCCGGCCGGAAAGAAGTATCGCCGTGGAACAGATCGAAGGAAAACGTAAGATTCTGGCTCAACGCGAATTGGCCGAAGCGCTGAAAGAACGCGTACTCGCCGGGACTGGCCGAGCTGGGGCCGGTGGCAAGCGGCAAACGGCGGCCGTCGGTGAACGTGTCGCTGGTGAAGGTGAAATCGAAAAAAGTCTGGTTTCCGATAATCGGCTTATCGCCTTTGAGCTTATTGAGGTTGTATGGATCGTACCAGTGCCCTTTGACATAAGGAACTTCGAAGTTGGGATAGCGATGGTAATCGGGGTAAGGAAAGTTCCAACGATTGGGAACGGCATTGAAAGCCTCCTCGTCGGTGGGCAGCGGCAAGCGCGGTTTCGCCTCGCTCTCGTTCAAGGGCGGAGGCATGGAGGGCAGATTACGATAGGGAGAAGATACGGCGAGTTCCCGCGGCGCAGCCGGAGGCTTGGGGCCGAGCCCCGGAAGGCGCGGGAGTTCGCGCAGGCCCTCGGTGCCCGTTGCAACCGCCTTCATCGCGAACTGCAGCGGGAACACGTCACCGGCGGCCAGATTAATGTCGCCTTGCGTGAACGGCAGGAAGCCATCGAGGGACGCTGTCACTTGATAGCGGCCCGGCGCGAGATTCAAGAAGCGGAATGAACCATCGCCCGCGGTAATAGCCGAGACACCGGGGCTGGTGGTCGAGCTCTGCAACACGATCGTAACCCCGCCCAGCCCGAGACCTTGTTCTGTGGAGACGATACCCTGCACTGCGGCCACGGTCGGCGATGTTTGCCGTGGAATGCGTTGAACCTGAGCGAGTCCCCCGGCGGCGCCCGCAACGGGAACAAAAGCCAGCAACAGGCATGCCCCTAGCACTCGACCGAGTTGCGCCGCTGAAATTAGCACAAGATCCTTTGTACAACAACCCGCGCTCGGCACCGTCAATCCGTCGGATTGCGCGGGAACTTCTGGTACGGCAGCCGCACGTCCTGATCGATGATCTGATCGGCTTGAATATTGGCGGGCGCGTAGAACCCCGCGGCGCCACCATAGGTCACGTAATCGTCTTGGTCCACGCCATCACCGCTCACGCCCAGGCCGCCCACCATCACGCCGTTTTTATACAGCGGAAGAGAGCCGGGGAAAAACACGATGCCGTCTTGATATTGCGGGTTCGACTTGTCTGAGCCCTGCGTACACGGATGCGCCGTGTCATATACATAAAGCTGGAAAAACGGACCGGGACTGGTACCGTCGATGCCCGGCGGATAAATCGGCTGCCCGCCGAAGCCGATGGTTCGATTGGTTACCGCGGTGCCCATCGGCACACCCGGCAAATCGTTGGCCGTGCGATGGGGCCCGCTAAAGAAAATCACGTTGCGCGCTTTGCCCACCGCTACGTCAAGGCTGAACACGGTGGCATCCGGCATGCGGTACAGCGCGATAATCGAGCCGTCCAGATCCGCGACCGAAATCGCCATGCGAGCGCGAGCTCCGATCGGCAATCGAATGACCGCACGTGTAATCTCGGCCGTGGCCACCGCGTTTGCGATGATGCTCGCCACTTCGTCCTTGCTCAGACCGCCCAGGGGTCCCGCGCGTGCCGCAACCAAATAACCTTCGGGCGGAGCGTTTGGACTGGACTTGGGCGGGATCAGATAATCGTTGGGGTTGATCTCCGCCGAGCCCGAACTGTATCCGGGCGGCATGGTCGTTTGATCGACGTACGGCAGCGCGATGCCATTAATGATGACCACGCCCGGAGCCGCGGGATGCGCTCCAAAACCCGCCGTACTCCCTCCCGTAAACGCCGCAAATTCAGCGACATCCGGCGGAACGCCAGCGACGCCAACTCCACCTACCATCACGCCTTGTTTGAAAAGCGGCACTCCCCCCGGATTCACCGCTGAGGGGACGCTATCGTAGACATTCGCTTTTCCAGTCAAAATGCCCAGGCCGGGCGAGGAGCCATCGATGGTCGTCGCGGCCGGAAACTCCTGCCCCAGGATGTACTCGGCATTGAACGAGCAACCACGATTGGTGTTCTCGATGCCGTAGAGCGGGGCGTTGGATGTCAGATTGATTCCGGGTGGAAAATGTATGCCGCTGATAAAGCGCACGGTCCGCGAGGAAAGCGGCGCCTGATCGTTGCTGAAGAAAGAAGTAGTCCGCGCCAGCGCCACCGCGACCTCCGGCGTGTCCTCCGGCACTCCGAAATTGGCAAGCGACTTGGCGGGCGCGTTCGGCTCTTTATACACCGCCAGGATGTCGCCCTGCCGGTCTGTCACCGCGATTACCATTGCGTCGGAATTCACGGAGGCGACGGTTTTCTTCACGACATTGGCCACGTCGTCGGCTGTCAACACCACCGGATCGCGCAGCGGAGCGGGACTCGGAGCCGGATGCGGGTGCACCGGAGGATGGCTGGGCGGCTGGAACGCGCTGGATCCGATGGCACAAAGAAACAGCGCAGCGGCCAGAGCCAAGGCTAATATGGTTCGGGCGGACGGCATGGCTCGGTTTATGGCAGCAACCCGCTCAAGTTCTTCATCGCGGCGGCGAAGGTAAATCCGTTGAACATCGACGGATCTTCCACTTGCTGGAACAGCGCGTTAATTCCCGCCCGAATCTGTGCATCGTTGCCCAGCTTCTCGTTCTGGGTGTAAGCGATGAACAGCGAATCGAGCGCCATGGTCGCCTGCTCGGCGGAGCGCTCGCCTTGCTCCGCGATTCCGGCGCCATCGGCGGCGATGCTCTTCATCAAACGCAGCGACATGGCCGGATCGAACGGTATGGTATTCATTCGCGCGGCCAGGCGATCCGCCAGCGCGGCGGTGCTGGTAGCCTCGGAGGCAGTCTTGGGGCGGTCGGAGTTCAGCGCCGTCACGCCCACATACACCTGATTGATTCCAGTCTCCAGGTCCCGGACCGCGCCGGGATCGACGTCCTGGAGCACGTGATGGAAAACTACGTAGCGCGACAGATTAAACGGCGGATTGCCGGGACGCCGGCCGGGGTAGCCTCGCTCCTGCCGCCAGCTATCCTTGGCCGCAACCAGATTGTGATGGCAAGCGAAGCAATCCAGCTCAGAGTATTCCGGCCAGATTCCACCCTGGGATTCGCGCGCCACGCGCTTGAGCTGCTCGCGCAACTGCACGGCTTGCCCCACTGCCATGGCCTTCACGCCGAACCAGGGGTCCTTATCCACTTCCTTCCAATGCGGCGGCATCACCGACATGAACGAATCCAGTTCGAAATA
>Ga0302324_100002053_pt1 | contig 47509 bp, 42 predicted proteins | sample Palsa_T0_1_FD_201949 | JGI IMG/M metagenome (GOLD analysis project Ga0302324, IMG submission 201949) | Peat permafrost microbial communities from Stordalen Mire near Abisko, Sweden - Palsa_T0_1 | ecosystem: Environmental > Terrestrial > Soil > Palsa > Peat permafrost | place: Sweden: Abisko...
AAATTCATTAGTTTTCCATTTCGGCTGGGACTTTTTCTTTCAAGCGTGTTCTTCATGATTACCGAATTTCCATCCTATGTTTGGCCATACATGGTATGGAACCCGATGCTGCACGTTGGCGAGTTGATGCGCACCTACTGGTTTCAAGCCTACAATACGCCGGTAGGCCGTCCGCTGTATGTCGTAGAGTGCTTGATGGGAATGGGGGCTTTAGGGTTGCTGCTGGAGCGCTATGCCAGGCGGCGGCTTCCAATCGTATGAGCGTCAGCTTTCAGAACGTCGGCAAGGTCGTTCACAGGGCGGGGCGGGCATACGAACTCCTGCATGACACGAATCTGTGTGTCGAGAATGACGCGCGGGTGGGCATTTTGGGAGGGCCAAAGTCCGGAAAGACGACACTGCTTCGCCTGATCTGCGGAACGGAAACGCCCGACACAGGGATCATAAAACGCGACGACAACATCTCCTGGCCGATACCACTGGCCAATTTTCTGGTCAACACGTCCTCTGTCGCGTTGAACATCCGCTTCGTTCAGCGGCTATATGGCATCAAACATAAGGACTTCCCCCGGCAAATTGCGGAGTTGGGGGGATTCCTGGAATTCTTGAATGTCGAATTGCAGAAATGTCCCCCTCTCGTAAAAGCCCAGCTTACATTTGCATTGGGTATAGGCATGGATTTCGATATATATCTTTTCGATGATCGCGTTGGGCCTCCGCAGAAGCAGTTCAAAGAGAGAGCCACCGAGTTGTTCAAGTGCCGGACGGAAGGGCGGGGGGTCGTTGTCGCCAGCAGTATACCGGCGGAGATTGAGGCACATTGCGATTCTGTTTTCGTTTTGGACGATGGACGTGTTACACATTTCGATGATGTGAAAGATGGAGTGAGCCACTTCAAAAATCTCATGAAAGCTGCAAACGAAAAGCAGAAGAATGCTGAGGAGGCGAAGGAAGACGACGAAGGGGCGGGCGGTACCGAGGAAGCGGCCGATGGCATGGAGGAATTGGCGGCTGCTTTGTAGGCCTTGTCTGGTGAAGTTGTTTGGTGCCTTGGAGGGATACAGTTCTTGGCAAATATTTTGACACCGTCGCCGGCGACTCCCGGTAAGTCCGTCGAGCCAGCTTCGCGCGAGCGCGGTGAGATCGCTTCACCGGCCGTGACAAAAAAAATATCCTTCGGGATAAGACAATTTGTCGATTGGCTTGCCCCAAAAATGTCGTTCTGGACGGTCGTGCCGATCGTGGGGCTGGTCGGATTCGTCTATCTCTATGCTTATACGGATTCCCTTTACCAGTCACAGACTATCGTCACGTTGCAGAATTCGTCGTCAGCTTCCTCGAGCCTGTCCTCGCTCGGCTCGAGCTTGCTTGGATCGGTCGGCGGGTCGACCCAGAGCGGCGCTGTCGTCGCTTACATTCAATCGCCGGATTTGATGCATCTGCTGGACAAACAGTTTCATCTGCGTCGCATCTATTCCAGTCCCAGCAACAGTCCCTTCTGGCGCCTCGATGCGGACGCCTCCGATGAGGACTTTTTGACTTTCTATCAGCAGATGATCACTGTCACCCAGGACACCACGACATTGCTGATAACGGTCAATGTGTTGGACTACGATGCGCAGCGCGCGCAGGCCATTTGCAAGGCAATCGTTGTGGCGTCGCAGAATTACGTGAACAGCATGTCGGCCGTCATGAGCAATGCGACACTCAAATACGCGCAAGGTCAGCTTGTCGTCGCGACGAAGGCGGTTGAAACGGCGCAACCCTATGAGCGATCGGTCGCAGAGATGCAGCTGACGGCGGCGCAGCAGGCTCTCGTTGCGGCGCAGGGCATCGCAAATCAGCAACAGTCGTTCCTGGTTTCCGTTGCGGTACCCAATTTTCCGACAGATACAACCGACCCTGACCGGCTCGTCGACGAAGCGAGCATTCTGCTGGCGGCTTCTGCGTTCTATTTGATGGCGCATCTGCTGCTTGCCAATGTCCGCGATCATCGGCGTGGTTGAGGATCGCCTGCGTGGGTCGGATCGCGTCCTTCTTGAACAAGCTGTCCACAAATCGAACGCGTAGTCTTTGGCTGTCGATGCGAACTCACCAGGTGCGGCAACGCTGAAATTTCGCATGAACCGCGCGTCGTTGCGCAGGATGGCCAGATCCGTCGCCATTCGCGCCATCGACAGCGGGTTCGTAGGTGTCTTTGCAACAATCCTTGCATACTTCGACAAGCGCCGCGGTCTCTATCTGCGCGGACGGGTTTTGGACATTCGTCACCGCCATGACGATCATACCGACTTTTGGCACAATGCCGCGATACGGATTCCGAGGGCGCCGGAGTTTTTGCGTAGCAATATCCACGCAGCGCTCAGGGCCGGTCGAACATCTGAAGCAGAAGCGGGCCTTGATCTTTTGCTCCGTGCACATCGCGTGGAGGCGGCCGACAGCAAATTCGTCGTTGGGCTGTCTTACATTTACGACAGGCGGGGCGACAGGAGCGCGGTCCGCATACTGGTGAAAAAGTTCCTGAAATCACTAAGCGGCAAGATGGATTTTCGCATTGCCGCAGTAAGCCTCAGCCGGCTTCTGTTCGCGCATTTTCCACGAAAGCTTTCACGCAATATCGGTGGCCTTAGCGATAGGTACCGCCAGCAGTTCTTGAAAATGCTCGGTCGGTCGCAAGTGCGGAATGGGCCAAAGAGCCTGCTCCGGCGGGTTGCGCTGTGCGAAGAACGGCTGGCGGAGAAGTCCCCACTGGCTTTGTTCGATACTGATATTTCTCGCGAACAATGCGAAACTTTCATTCAACTGGTGCGTAATAAACTCGCCGCCAGAGAGCCATTCTCCTTTGTTCGAGCCGGCGATGGAGAAGCAGCATGTCTTCCCTACGAGCCTCACCTTTCTTCGCTCGCCCGCGGCGACGCCATCGATCGCGAACGCATCTGGTGGGGCAGGTCGCTTGATGCGGGGCAAAGGTCGCATTTTGCTGCGCTTGTGTCGCGCGCCATATGGGGCGCGGATTGCATCGGCGTTCCCCCCATCTCGCGATTCCTACGCGAACTCCAACTCGCCAAAGAGGACTCTCTCGAAGGGGGGCTGACGGGAAGAGGGCTGCGTTCCATACTTCATGCGGCGGAAAACTACGAAGAATTTCGTCCGCATGGAATGTCCGTCCCCGCCTTTGCTTCCTGCCATCTTCATCAGGATCTGGAGCGCTGGAACCTCTACCCGGCGCTCTTCGAAGGTGTCCGGGACGTCGTCATTTTGTCGTGTCATCCGGGCCTCGCCGATGCTATCGGCCAACGCTTCGGGGTTGCCGCCGCTGGCAATATCCTTCTGCCCCCGGACCGTGTCTCGGACCCCAAGTTGAAGGAAAGAACCGGCGAACGCCGCGATTTGCCGGAGATGTTGGAAGAGGTGGAGAAAGGTCTAGGCGACTTGCCGAAGAATCGTCTCGTGCTGGTCGGGGCAGGATACCTGGGAAAATGGCTGGTGGACGTCGCGAGGGCGCGTGGGGGCGTGGCGCTCGACGTTGGCAGCATTTTCGACTATTGGGTCGGCCTCACGACGCGTAGCTATCTCGACCTGAACTCAGCGTGAACCCCTTTGGCTGCGGTTCGCGGTGCAAAAAAAGGCACACCTTACGTTGAATGCACGGCCGTCATCGAATGCTGAACTCGCGATTATAGTCGTGAGTTATGGTACACGGGAGATGACACTTGAATGTCTGGATTCGGTCGTACGTGAAACGCACGAGACATCTTATACCGTGCGGATTGTCGACAATGCTTCGTTGGACGGCTCGGCTGAGGCCATTGCGACTCGATTTCCTGATTTCCAAGTCATGACCCAGCACCGAAATCTGGGGTTTGCAGCCGCATGCAATCTTGCAGTGTGCTCCGCGAATGAGCGATACCTGCTTTTTCTCAATCCGGACACGGTCATACTTGACGGTGCGCTCGACCGGCTTATGGCTTTCGCGCGAAAGCGTGCTGCCGCGGGCATCTGGGGAGGGCGAACAGTTTTCGCGGACGGGACTCTGAATCCAACCTCCTGCTGGCGCCGCCCTACACTGTGGAATCTGTTTTGCAGCGGGCTTGCGCTTGACAGTCTGTTTCCTAATTCCTCCGTCTTTCGTTCCTTGGGCTATGGTGGCTGGCGCCGGGATACCGAGCGCTCCGTTGATGTCGTCTCGGGCTGCTTTCTTCTGATCGACAGATTTTTGTGGGAGCGCCTTGACGGGTTTGCAACTGAATTCTTCATGTACGGTGAGGACGCCGATCTGTGTCTGCGGGCGCGCCGCCTGGGCGTTCGTCCCGTCGTTACGCCCGACGCGACCATTGTCCACCACGGCAGCGGCACCGAAATGGACAAGGTGCGCAAGATGAAGCAGGTTCTGGCGGCGAAGGCGCTGCTTATTCGCAGGCATTTTTCGCCGGTTGCAAGGCCCTTCGGGCTGGCGCTACTCGCGTTGCGTCCTTGGCTGGCGCGCAAATTCGCGAACGCTGCGCTACGCGGAATTTGGCAGGACATTTGGGCTTTCCGCCGTCAGTGGCTGGCTGGCGAATTTTAGCGCGAAGACGCTTTATTGCATATTTTCGTGACGTGGAATTCGCATTGACGCTGTTCGTGCCGTCTGCAAATGTCGGCCCGTCTAGGGCGAAACATGCAAGGCTAGGGAGTTCCCCTGCGCATCGTAATTCTTGGGAAATCGGGACAAGTAGCGCGCGAACTTTCGAAGCTTGCGTGGCCGCGGGATTGCACGGTTGGCCAATTGGGGCGCGACGAATGCGATCTGGCGGATACGACCGCCGTTTTCCGTGTTATCGCTGAAAAGGCTCCTGATCTAGTCGTCAACGCGGCTGCTTATACCGCCGTCGATCGCGCAGAGTCGGAACCTGAACTCGCCATGAAGGTCAACGCGGAAGCACCGGCGGCGCTGGCACAAGCGTGCGCAGAGAGGGGTGCAGCGCTGATCCATCTCTCAACCGACTATGTTTTCGACGGAGCAAAGCTGGGCGCCTATGTCGAGGCCGACCCGATCGGTCCACTCTCGGTTTATGGACGGACAAAAGAGGCCGGCGAGGCGGCGGTTCGGGATCGATTGGATCGACATGTCATCGTCAGAACATCATGGGTGTTCTCGTCACACGGAACGAACTTTCTCAAGACCATGCTGCGGCTAGGACAAAGCAACAGTGCATTGCGCGTGGTTTCGGACCAGACTGGCGCGCCGACTTCGGCACGCGACATCGCGCGCGCCGTGTTGCGCGTCGCGGAGACGGTCCGTCGGCGGAAGAGCACATGGGGTACATTTCATTTCAGCAGCGCGGAACCTACGACATGGCACGGCTTTGCACAGGCGATTTTCGCTCTCGCAAGAGCGGGGCGGGACGTCGCCGTCACGCCTATCAGCACGGCCGAGTATCCCACGGCGGCCCGGCGACCGCTGAATTCCGTGCTCGATTGCTCTCGCATCGGTGAAGCATACGGCATCAGCCAACCGTCATGGCGTGCCGCACTCGTGGATGCACTACTGGAATTGCCAGCCTGAGCTGACAAAGATCGAACTTGAAAGAAACAACGCGAATGGTTCTCCCAAAAATTGATCGGCTCTCGATCAGAGACGTCATCCAGATCACCCCGGCGAGGCATGGCGATGCCCGGGGGTTCTTCTCCGAAACCTATAACAAAGCTGCTTTTCAGGAAGTCGGCATCACCTGCGAATTTATCCAGGACAACCACGCTCTCTCCCGCGATCTTGGAACGATTCGGGGCTTGCATTTCCAGATGCCGCCTTTTGCGCAAGCCAAGCTGGTTCGGGTTGTGCGAGGAGCGATATGGGACGTCGCCGTCGACATACGCAGGGGATCGCCAACCTACGGATCGAGCTGCGCGGTGCTGTTGAGCGCGGAAAACGGTCGTCAGCTCTTCGTTCCTCGCGGGTTTGCTCATGCTTACTGTACGACTGAGCCAGACACGGAAGTGCTCTACAAGGTTGACGCACCCTATTCGCGTGGGCATGAAAGGGGCTTGCTTTGGAACGATCCGGCTCTTCGTATCGAGTGGCCCATCGAGGAGGCGAAATCCATTCTGATCGAACGTGACAGACAGCATCCGCCGCTCCATGAGCTGGAGACTTTTTTCTCTTATTCTCCGGGCGATTAGAGGTCTTCGTATGAGTGAGGAATTGAATCCTTCTGCGATATTGGTCACGGGCGGCGCCGGGTTTATCGGCGCAGCGGTCATTCGGTATCTCCTCACGAATACGAATGCCGTAGTCGTCAACTACGACAAGCTGACCTATGCGGCAAATCCGGCAGCCGTCGCACAATTCGAGAAGCATCCCCGGTACCGGTTTGTGAAGGCCTGCGTGACCGACATCGAAGCGCTGCGAGCGGCTTTTGCCAATTATCGACCCGACGCAATCATGCACCTCGCGGCTGAGAGCCATGTTGACCGCTCCATCGACGGCCCGACCGATTTCATCCATACCAACATTGTGGGAACCAGCGTGTTGCTCGAAGCGGCGCGGGAATATCTGGCTTCGCTGAACAATGCGGCCGCTCGCGGTTTTCGCTTTCATCACATTTCGACTGACGAGGTATTCGGTTCTCTCGGCGACGACGGTAGTTTCAACGAAACAACGCCCTATTCGCCGCGTTCACCCTACGCTGCTTCGAAGGCGAGCTCGGATCATTTGGTGCGCGCTTGGCACGCCACCTACGGCATGCCCACGGTGCTGTCGAATTGCAGCAACAATTACGGCCCCTGGCAGTTTCCCGAAAAACTGATTCCACTGACGATCCTGAAGGCGCTCGAATACGAACCGCTTCCAGTCTATGGAAAAGGTGACCAAATTCGCGATTGGCTGCATGTGGACGATCACGCATCCGCGCTGCATCTCGTCCTGACACGTGGAAGGCCCGGCGAAAGCTACAATGTTGGCGCCAATTGCGAGCGGCGAAATCTTGAAGTTGTAGAAGCGATTTGCGATCTGCTGGATGAGATGGTTCCGGCGAACCCTGGCCGTCGTCGTCGCGACCTTGTGACATTCGTGCGTGACCGGCCCGGTCACGATCATCGCTATGCGATCGATGCGAGAAAGATCAGGACAGACCTCGGATGGCGGGCCCGCGAGAGCTTTGCTTCAGGACTTGCAAAAACCGTGAGTTGGTATCTCGATCAAAGCGATTGGTGGCGCAACATCGAATCCTATCGCGGCGGCAGACTGGGGTTAGCCTCCGTGGCAATTTCGGCGGGCGGGAAATGAAAGGAATTGTGCTCGCCGGCGGCGCCGGCACCAGACTTCATCCTCTCACGCTTGTGACAAGCAAACAGCTTCTGCCGGTTTACGACAAACCGATGATCTACTATCCGCTGTCCACGCTGATGCTTGCGGGCATTCGCGAGATACTGATTATAACCACGCCCCAGGACCAACCCAACTTTGTGAGGCTCCTGGGTGATGGAGGCCAGTGGGGGTTGAGGCTGAGCTACGCCGTGCAGCCGAAGCCTGAAGGTCTCGCGCAGGCGTTCGTCATCGGACGCGAATTTGCACAAGGCGAATCGGTCGCGCTGGTGCTTGGCGATAACATTTTTCATGGCTCAGGCCTCACAGCCTTGCTACGAAACGCGGTCGATCGAAAGCGCGGCGCCACGGTATTCGGTTACCGCGTGCACGACCCGCACCGTTTCGGCGTAGTCGAATTCGATAAGGCCGGAAAAGTATTGTCGGTTGAGGAAAAGCCGACGAAACCGCGTTCTGACTGGGCGCTGACCGGACTCTATTTCTTTAACGAAAACGTTAGCGAGTATGCCGCGAATCTGAAGCCGTCCGCACGCAACGAATATGAAATCACCGACCTGATGGATGTCTATCTTGAGCGCGATGAACTATACGTCGAACGGCTCGGGCGAGGTATTACGTGGTTCGATACCGGGACACACGAATCTCTGCTGGATGCCGCCGTCTTCATTCGTTTGATCGAGGAACGACAAAAACTCAAAATTGCCTGTCTGGAGGAGATCGCCTGGCAACAGGAGTTCATTTCGGAGGACGAGCTTCGTCGATCGATTTTGAAAATCAGCAAATCCAGCCATCGCAGCTATCTGAGTAGCTTGCTAGAATAGGGCAAATGCGGCGATTGCGCCGGAATAGGCAAATGATGAGGGCGTGTCGCGCCTCGATAACCGCTAGCGGCTCGACCTCTGGCGGCAGGCGTATCTGGGCGTCATGAAAGGAATGCCATGTGGTTCCTAGATGCGATTCGCCTTCGCATGAAACCAAGAAATCGCATCGGCAAGCCGGCTATTGTTCAATTTTGGGACGGAGAGCCTCCCGGCGACGTCCTCAAGCTCATGGAAACATGGCGAACTGGGCCATGTTCGAGATCGTTTCGATATGAGCGATTTGACGACGCGGCGGCTTCGGAGTTCATACGTCTGAATTTCGATCAGCGCACGGTAGATGCTTTCCGACAATGCGCGGTGCCCGCCATGAGGGCGGACTTTTTCCGGTATTGCTATCTACACAAGAACGGCGGGATCTATGTGGACGCCGACATGGCGTGCTTGCGAAATCTGCGAGAGCTCTGCAAAGGACTTGACCGCGGTTTGCTATTTACCCGCCCGGCGAAATTGCCGAGAAAGGGGTTCAGAATACCTAATGGCTTCATGATCATCACGAACAAGGAAGATCGACTGTTAGCGGAGGTCTTAAGTGTCGCGATAAAGAACATAGAAAATCGCATTTCGAATAGTGTATGGGATGTAACCGGTCCGGGTATCATGACAAAGTTGCACAATCAGCAGAATAGAGAGACATCCGAATTGTTTGCGGGGTTCAAGATCGTTTCTGAGAAAGATGTCCGAAAATTCGTCAATTTTTGCGGAGGATTAAGTTACAAGACATCGGACAGGCATTGGACAATCGCGCAAAAAAGCCGGTCGATATTTGTCGACTGATTCTGGCTCTGTTTTCGGAAACATTCGGCGCGAATATATTTTGTCGTGACTGTATGGCTTCAGCTGAACGCTGACGTGTCGCCACGAAATATCAGGGTAACAGCGGCCGCCAGCGAATTATCATCAACAGACACCAATAGTTCGCGTTACACTTTCGCAATAGTCTCGTCGGTTTGTGGTGCCAGTTCTCGTGGTTCTCTGAGCTTCGCCTTTCTTTTTTCCCTGCGAGAGGTGGTCTTTTCGATGCGCCGTCTGAGTCTGGGAAATTTCCGCAGCAACACAGCGAGATCGTGACTGGACAGCGCCAGAAGTCGCATAGGCGTGTGAGCAAAAACAGTCGCCTCGTGGGCTCGGCCGTTCAGAACGGCATCGGACGCGATCACGTCACCAGGTCCAAGCGTTACGTTGCCCGGCCCCCCTTCTTTCTTTCGAACGCCAACGATTTTGGCCAAGCCGGAGACGATGAAATACATAGTCGAAGCGTTCTCACCGGCGATAACGACAGGAACATGCGGTGCGATCATATGAGAGCGCAAAACAATCATAATTTCGCTCATGGCTTCGATATCGAGCCCGGCAAACAAAGGGATGCGTGCAAGCATGCTCGATGTCACGACAAAGTCGCGCCGGTGAATTTCGGTCACAAACGCCGACGCAACGATGCCCACCGGCAACGCAAAAAATCCAAGCCCAAGTATCGCTGTCGCCCCGGCCAGAGCTCTTCCGGCAGCTGTAATGGGGTATGTGTCGCCGTAGCCGACGGTTGTCAGTGTGATAATCGCCCAATACATGCAACTGGGGAGGTTTCCGAAGACGTTGGGCTGCACGCGCCCCTCGATAATGTACATTCCCTCGCCGCAGAGGCACATGATGCAAAGGAGCAATATGAGAGTACCGAATAACGCGCGCCGCTCTAAAGAAAGAACATGTATGAGCGTGGTTACTGCAGGCGAGTAGCGCGCGATTTTCAACAACCGCAACAAGCGAAATAATCTCAGGATTCGGAGGTCGGCAAAAGGTACAAACAGAGCTACCAAAGCCGGCGCGACCGCGATCAGATCGATCAACATGTAGGGCTGAAGTATGTAGAGCAATCGATCGCGGACCGGGCGTGCACTATAGCGTGGATCTTCTGGCGCGGTCCAAACTCTTGCCGCATATTCGAGTGTGAAAATCAGGACTGAGCCGATTTCAAAATATTGAAAAAATTCGCTGTACGACGCGCTAATTCTTTGCACGCTATCGAGGCAAACTACGACAGCGTTTGTGACGATCAGAAAAATCAGGAATATCTCAAAAGCCAGACCTAGAGATCCTGCGCCCCGCCCTGACTCTAGAACCATGTGCACGCGATGTCTGAGGCTTCGGTCGGAATTTCCGGCTCCGATTCGGGCATTTCCAACTCTTTCGTCTCCCGACCTCGATCGTTCTTCGCGATTGTTCAACCGCGGCCGGGTGCGTTCATCACCCTCTGCGGCGGGATTCAATCTTCGGACCTTTGCAAGTGATGGTAAACCGACCCCCCATATATAGCTACGATAAATACCAAAGCTGCAAAATCCAACGGGTTATTTATAAATTTCTGATAGAAGAAACCGACGGCGTAAACCAAAACACTTATTGAAATCACAACCAAGATGAGGAGGAGATAACGATTCCATATGCTTTTCATTTTCCAATACCCCTTGGCTGTCAAAGCTTATCGCGCCGACTGACCGGTCAGCAGCACACCAGGACGATGAAACCGCAACATCCTGGAGCATGGTATAACGCAACCTTTCAGCGCGTAAGAATGCCGCATGCTGATCAGTCCTCCCAAATGCATCCACGTGTTTCTCAGGGTAAAGAAGCGAGGTTCGGCGTCGGGCTCTCCCGTGAAAGATTCGCAAACACCATAACCAACCCGACGCCGGTTGCCCATTGATCCGTACCAGCGAGCCGTCGCACTTTCCGCCCCTGTTTTGCAGCGTCGTCTCTGCCGATCAAATCTCAAGCGTCGGTAGCCCTTTTCATTTTCTTTTCAAGCGCAACGACGTTGGTCGCCGCGTCCACCACTGCGGCTCGCTCACCCCGTAGCACCAACGCGTCGGTCAACAAGAAACCGAGATAGACAAACGCCTGAACACCTATGCATATCATAGAAGCTTGTGGGCGCATGACTGTGAGGAACGAAGTCACGGCGATGAGCCCGACATAGCTCCAAGTGGCCGTCGCGTCTCCGAACCGTGCACTGAGGCGATAATGGAAGTGCCTCCTGTCGGGGCGGAATGGGGATCGTCTGAGCCACATCCGCAACGGAATCAGGCGAAGACAGTCCGCGACCGGGAGAAAAAACCAAACGAGAGCCGTTTCAAGTGGCAACCTGCCAAGATTGTGGCATTGGATAGCCAGGAGGCCGATAGCGAACGCGACAGAGAATGCTCCGCAATCGCCGAGAAATAATCGGCCGGTATAGTTGAACAAAAGCGCAATTATCGACTCGGCAGCTATGAGCTCCGAAATCTGAGCGACATCTTCCCCTCCCGAAAATGCCAGACATATGGCCCACACGCATATTAGCGCAAGAACTAACCCGTTCAGACCGTCCGCTAAATTTACCGCGCTCGAGAAGCCCGTAAGCGCGGCCACAATCAAGACCGCAAACACTGTCGGGGATATGAACAACGTCCCCCCAGCGACGGTATATAGCCGATCGTAAGCCAAGGTCGGATCGAGCTTCAGCGCAACCAGGGAAAATATCGCCAACAGAATCAATCGGCCAGTGGGAGAGATCATGTGCTGGTCGTCCAGAAAGCCAATAACGGCGACCCCCCCGCAGCAAAGTAAGATGGAAAGCAAGAGGCCGCTCGGGTCGCCTGCTCCCCACACAATCTTTGCCGCAATCCAGACGGCGAGCGGAAACATAATTGCGACACCGCCAATCAGGGGCGTAGGGGCGCGGTGGGTCTTTCTTACGCCGTCCGGGCGGTCCATTACACTCAAGCGTTCGCCGAGCGGGCGCGCAAAAATGCAGATCGTTACCGTTAACAATATTGGAAAATAATTCGCGAGCATGGCCAATATTTCATTCGACCATCCCACAATACGCCTTATTCGCCGGGACCGCAGCAACAAAGTATCGATCAACCTTACACCGGGTTGACCGTTCGGGCCGTCAGGGCACCATCTGCGCAGTCGAGAACCCACCAACTTCATCGAACATGACCTGGATCGGCCCAGGTCCTTTAGCGATGTCAAACGCCGCTGCTATAGTATTGGGTATGATGGAAAATCGGGACCTTGTTATAGTGTCAATGTCGACTTCCTAAGTATAGTATTGGGCGAGCCTTAAATTTACATTTTGCCTCGCATTAAGAGGCGGGTATCGGACATGAACGACGAATTGTTGCAGCCCAGCCGCCCTGTCGCCGAAAGCCCTCCAGGATTGGTGGCGCCAGCAAATATCCGCGGGAAAATGCACAACGACTGGCGCACAATCGACCACTTGGTCCGAAAAGCGCGGCATCAAATTGCCGCGACGGACGGCGTATACAATAAGCTCCGCGAAATTCGGCGTCTGCTGCGGAAGGCGCAATCATTGCTTGCAACGCGCATGCAACGTCCCCACCCGCAGACAAGGCATTCCATCGAGGACACGCAGGCGGCCCAGTCGAGGATGCTCGCGGACCTTTTTCCGGACGCGCCATCCGGGCCAGCCTGCAAGTCGCTCGGCGGCGGTACGATCGCGCTTTCTTTTGAGCCCCCGCTTGAAGAAGTACCGTTGGTAACCCTTAGGGACGGCTTCGGAAACCTGCATGCAGCCCAAGTGATTAACGTCGGCTATGCCAAATCTAGGCAGACCAGTTCCCACGCGTCTGATGCACCATCACCGGTGCATGGTACTTCGGCTGTTTCGAACGGAATCCATTCCGATACCGATCGGTTTGTCGAAACGTCGCTATCACAGACGATTGACAGGCTTCTGGTCCAGGCACCCTCAGAGCTATTCGAGAACCAACCCGGGCATGTCGACGTGCTCGTTCATTCCGGCTCGCGCCAATTGGCGTTTTCAAAAATATCCGTAGAAAATGCCCCTACGATCCAAGTGACCACTTTTTCGTTCGAGGGTAGCAAGGTTTCAATCTCAGGGCGGACCGCTGCAGGTGGATATAATGATATCAAACTTGCCCTCTTTGTCGACAACGAGTTGAGCGCCTCCTGCACTCTCGCTCCGACGTCCCGCACGTTTTCCGGTTCCATAATAGTTGATCGCGGGCATCTGGACGGACGTCCACACCTGGTGGAATTGCGCGAACTCCCCCGCATGGCGATCCTGGCAAGTAGGTATGAAATCCTGCCCCTCTACATTACGCCGTGGAACGCACTGCAGATACACGCACGCCCCCCGTTGGACGGCACACTTGCGCCCCAGGCTCGCCATCATTTCCGCTCCTACCAGTTGTGGTTTGAAAAGCGCGGGTCGGAAGATGCGCGTCCCATCCCCCCACTTGGGGAAATTTTCACGGAACTTTCCCAAGGATTTCGCAAACGGCACATATATCCGAAAATTCAATTCGAAATATTTGAGCGGCCAATTGTCTCCATCGTGATACCCGTTCACAACAAATTCGAAGTGACATATTATTGCCTGTGTTCCCTGTTGTTCGCTTTTAACGATTCTCCGTTCGAGGTCATAGTTGTCGACGATGGTTCTTCGGACGAAACCCGCGACATTTCAGAGTTCGTTGCTGGCATCAACGTCATCAGACGTGAAAAAAGCGTCGGCTTCGTACAGGCTTGCAATGAGGGGGCAGCACATGCCCGGGGCGATTTCATCGCGCTTCTCAACAATGATACTCAGGTCACCGCACGCTGGCTCGACGAGCTCGTTTCAGTCTATCGTGACTTCGACAATGTCGGCTTGGTAGGTTCTAAGCTCGTCTACCCAGACGGCCGCTTGCAAGAAGCGGGAGGAGTCATCTGGGGGTCCGGGAATCCCTGGAACGTTGGGCGTGGCGGAAACCCTGAAGACCCGCGGTACAATTACTTGCGTCGGACGGACTATGTATCCGGCGCGGCGATCATGATTCGCCGGAAGCTTTGGATTGAGGTTGGTGGCTTCAGCGCGGAATTCGCGCCCGCCTATTTTGAAGACACCGATCTTGCCATGAAAGTACGCGAGTCCGGTTGCTTTGTGGTCTATGTCCCGGCCTCTACGGTCTATCATTTCGAAGGGCAATCCGCAGGAAGGAGTGTTGCGTCGGGCCAGAAATATTACCAGGAGGTGAACCGGCCAAAATTCAAAAAGAAATGGTCCCATGCTTTTGAAGATCATGGCGAAGAGGGAAAGGCACTGGATCGCGAAAAGGACCGCGATGTGGCATTTCGTGTTCTATTCATCGATCATCAATTTCCGCACGTGGACATCGATGCCGGAAGCCATGCCGCCTTTCAGGAAGCACGACTGTTCCAGTCTCTCGGAGCAAAAGTTACATTTCTGCCGCGGAATTTGGCCTGGATGGACCGACATACAATGGCGCTCCAGCGGATGGGCGTTGAATGTCTCTACGCGCCCTATGTAACAAATTTCGCCGAATATATTCGATCGCACGCTGCCGAGTACGATGTGGTGTATGTTTGCCGGTACAAGATCGCCGAACAGGTGATACCGCTTGTCAGGTCGGCTTCACGCGAAACCAAAGTGATCTTTAATCTGGCGGACCTGCATTTCTTGCGCGAACTTCGGGAAGCGGCGGCGAAAAGCCCCGGCTATTCCCGAGCGCGAGCGGAGGAGACCCGCAGAGCCGAATTGGCCATGGTTACGTCCAGTGATCTCACATTCAGCTATTCGGAGGTGGAGTTGGCCGTATTGGAAAGCCAGGTGAGTAGCGGCACCTGCCTGGCAAAAATGCCGTGGATTGTGGATTCTAAGAAGCTCAAGAGGCGTTTTTCTGATACCCAAAATATTCTCTTTCTTGGTGGCTTCGGGCATCACCCCAACGGGCTGGCCGCCAGATTTTTTGCGACGGAAGTTATGCCGGTTGTCCGGCAGCATTTGCCGGAGGTCGTCTTTACCGTAATCGGCAGCGGAGGTCGGGCAACACTCTCCGACCTCGCCTCGGAGAGCGTTAAGATCATCGGCTACGTTCCCGATCTGGACAAGCCGTTGGCTCAGACTCGAATTTTTGTAGCGCCGCTTTTCGCGGGCGCCGGTCTGAAGGGAAAGGTCCTAGAGGCAATATCTCGTGGTATCCCCTGCGTCCTGTCTTCCGTCGCTGCGGAGAGCACCGGGCTGGTGGATGGGATCAATTGCCTCATTGCCGATTCGCGCGATGCATGGATCGAGAACGTCATCCGGCTGTATACCGACGAGGAGCTATGGAACCAAATCGGCGCCAGCGCCCACCGGCTGGCCGAGACGAGATATTCATTCGCGAAAGGTGCGCTGGCTTTTGGAGACGCTCTTGCTAAAATCGGGATAGCGGGGCGAAAGGAGTGGGGGATGGTATATAAGCATGCGCGCCCACAGCGATATGGTTACTAGGGGGAATTGCACGAAGCGGTCGTGCGTCCTATTTATGTTTACGACTAATACCGCATTTTATTACTGTTACAAGGCGAAATCAGGAGACATGCATGTCACTTAAAGAGTTTTCGGAAACCATTAGCGTCAAGACCAAAGTAGAACCGGGGTCGGTTCAGAAGGTTCTTCATGCTGCGTTTGCCGATTTGAGCGAGCGGATGACAAAGGAAGAACGCTGCAAAGTTCCGGGGTTCGGCACTTTTGTCAAGAAAACTGGAAAGCAGCCCGGCAAGAGCCGTATCTCTTTCAAGCCTTGGCCCTCGAAGGACGAACGCGTTCAGCGGAAGGAAAAGAAGCAATTGAAAAAAGCCAAGGCGGAGCCCGCTTCCTAGTTTCATGAACGGCCCATTCTGACATGTGCTTGAAGACGTACGATACGAAGATTGGCGGCGATGATCGGCATGATGCCTGTTGCCTTTCGGTTTCGAAAGCGCCGCTTTTCGTGTTGTTCCGTCTTGGCAGTTCCGACCGGATTGAAGATATCCCGTAGGTCCTTATCCGTGCGCGTTGAGCAGGAGGTGCCGTCTTTGTGGTACCGCAGCGGCAAATGTTTCCGGCGCCCCGGGAGAACGTCGACGGGGGGGATGTGAAGCCCGCGCAAAGGTATCTTTTCATATGCGGGTGCGCGCGCTCGGGAACCAGCGCGCTATGGCAGCTTATGTCTTCTCATCCGGGAATCGTTTTGGGTCTGGAGAGATACGTTCGCTCCAGAAAGAAGTTTTCGCCACTTCTGTTCGAGAAGGAAGCATTCTTTGACGTTCCACTGGAAAACAAAAGCCGGAAGTTGCAGAAATATTATCGCGAGGCCCAGAACCGCTTCGACAGGGCAAAGTTTGTCGGAGACAAGATTCCGAAATTGTATCTGGACTATGGTCGCATCGAAGAGACTTTTCCGAACGCCGATATCATATTCGTCCTGAGAAACATCATCGATGTTGCCGGTTCGTACGAACGGCGTCGGCAAGATCCTGAGGACAGTTGGTCTCGGGATTTCCGTGTATCCCTGCATCAGTGGCAGGAATCCATCGACTCAACGCTGAGCTTCCTGGCGAAAGGGAGCAGGACGGTCAGCATTCATGTTGTTGGATATGAGGATTTGTGGCTGGAGCCGGTGGACATCGAATCCTTGTTCGGCAGACTCGATCTCTCTTTGACCCCGGCTGTAAAGCAGACTTACGATTTTCTGACCAAACAATCGAAACAGTTGGAAGCGGCGCGCGGCGATTCACTGACATCCTCGGCGCGTCACTATATCGCTCTTAACGCGCCGTTCGAATCCTATCGGGAATTGTTCAAGTCGCGGGTGGTTTTCCCTGGTAGCGAGGAGCGAAGTCAGATGAATAATACTTTCGATAAGGACGCGTCAGCATCCGAGACTTGACAGTTTCTTCCGGGAACTGCTGTGGATGTCATTCAACAACGCTATGCGCCTGATTTCGAGACGCTGGGGCATTCTGTCGACTCTGGGGCAATTTCGTATCTGAGGCTCAGGCAAGCCACAGACGGAAGTGACCGCCCGACGGGGAGTCGGCGTTTGGGTTTTGGATTTAGTCGGTGTCACGCTGTTGGATTATGATTGGGGGTGTCCGGCATCTGTCACCCCCCTTATCCGGTCTGCGTGGCTCTTGTCCGGCTCGATCAAACATTTTAAGTTTGACGGCTTCTCCGTCATTTTTTTGCGTTCGGCGTTCGTTTGTAGTGCACCGAAGTGTGGAGCTATCTAAAACGAAGCCTTAAAGGCCATTGCGCGAGCGGACCGTGTTATGGATAGCCAGGAGGGGCTGAACGTTGGCTCGTGACCGTCGCGTTGCGTGTGGTTGCTTGCACATTGTGTATTAGGCCACTATGTAGCCGAAGCCTCCGGCTAGGGGGCAGGGCGCTTCATGCGGCGACCCCGTTGCAGACAAAGATTGCCGATTGGAGCGCCATTTGCAACCACCGCAAACGACAGAATTGCCGTATCGGGTAAACCACCTGAAACGGCTTGAGGCGGAGAGCATCCACATCATTCGCGAAGTCGCGGCCGAATTCCGCAATCCGGTGATGATGTATTCGATCGGAAAAGATTCCTCTGTGATGCTTCATCTGGCATTGAAGGCCTTTTATCCCTCGGTCCCGCCGTTTCCGCTGCTTCATGTCGACACGACATGGAAGTTCAGGGAAATGATAAGGTTTCGAGACGAAACCGCGAGGCGCTTGGGCTTGAAATTGTTGGTTCACGTCAACGAGGATGGCGTAAAGCGCGGTATCAATCCGTTCGACTCCGGCTCGGCTTTACACACGCAAGTCATGAAGACCGAAGCGCTCAAACAGGCGCTCGACAAATACGGATTCGATGCCGCTTTCGGAGGCGCTCGCCGCGACGAAGAAAAGTCGCGCGCAAAAGAACGGATATTCTCGTTTCGCACGGCAACCCACAGCTGGGATCCGAAGAACCAGCGTCCCGAGTTGTGGCGTGTCTACAATACCCGCGTTCGGCCACGCGAATCCATTCGCGTCTTTCCTCTATCGAATTGGACCGAACTCGACATCTGGCAATATATCATGGCGGAAGGCATACCAATTGTGCCGCTCTATTTCGCAAAGCCGCGGCCGATTGTGGAGCGCGATGGTGCCCTCATAATGGTGGACGACGAACGGATAAAACTGGCGGCCGGTGAGCAGCCGAAAATGATGTTGGTCCGCTTCCGAACGCTGGGCTGTTATCCGCTAACTGGGGCTATCGAATCGTCGGCGGATACGCTTGAGGCCATCGTTACAGAAATGTTAACTGCGCGGACATCCGAACGTGAGGGTCGTGTCATTGATCACGACGAGAATGCGTCCATGGAGAAGAAAAAGCGGGAAGGCTATTTTTGATGGATACTTCCTATGTTCACGATTGTTGCTGTTGTGGGATCGCCGCCGATTCGCCGACAGGCACTAGCCCGAGTTGTTTTCCATGACAGGGCCGACGGACGCATTGGCGGTCTATATCACCGAGCAGGAAAAGAAATCGTTCTTGCGGTTCCTCACGTGCGGTAGCGTGGACGATGGTAAGTCGACCCTTATCGGCAGGCTTTTGTACGATTCCAAGCTCCTCTTCGAGGATCATCTGGCTGCGTTGCGCAAGGATTCGAAAAAACACGGCACGACAGGAGGCGACATCGATTTTGCGTTGCTTGTGGACGGCCTGGAAGCCGAACGGGAGCAGGGCATCACGATCGACGTCGCCTATCGCTTTTTTTCCACGGATCGTCGCAAATTCATCGTGGCGGATACGCCGGGACACGAACAGTACACACGCAACATGGCGACCGGCGCCTCCAACTCCGATTTGGCAGTCATTCTTATTGATGCGCGTAGAGGAGTTCTTACCCAAACGCGTCGTCACGCTTACATAGCGTCTTTGCTGGGCATTCGCCATGTCGTGCTGGCGGTCAACAAAATCGATCTTGTCGAATTTTCGCAGGACATATTCGATGCGATCGTCGAAGACTTCTCGACCTTCGCCACGAAGCTTGAATTTTCAAGTCTCGTACCAATCCCGATTTCGGCGCGTTTTGGCGATAATGTTATCTCGAAGAGCGAGAATACGCCGTGGTATCGCGGGGCAACGCTTCTTGACCATCTTGAGACGGTCGATGTTGAAGCAGGATCCGCAGCGAAACCCTTCCGGTTGCCGGTGCAGTGGGTGAACCGCCCCAATCTCGATTTTCGCGGCTTCTCTGGTACGATCGCCGGCGGTCGTATCAGGCCGGGAGATTCTGTCGTGGTGGCGGCGTCGGGGCGCTCGGCGGCTGTGGCACGCATCGTGACGATGGACGGGGACTTGAACGAAGCGTCGCCAGGGGAGGCCGTCACACTCACCCTGAACCAGGAGGTCGACATTTCGCGCGGAGACCTTCTTTGCTCACCCTCCGACCGCCCTCAAGTGACAGATCAATTTTCTGCACACGTCCTTTGGATGGCCGAGGAGGAGATGCTCCCCGGTCGACAATATCTTCTGAAGATTGGGGCACGCACTGTCCCGGCGTCCATCACCGAGTTGAAGTACAAAGTCGATGTCAACACGTTGGAACACCTCGCGGGCAAAACCCTGGCCTTGAATGAAGTCGGTTACGGGAATATTTCTGCCGCTCAGCCAGTTGCATTCGATTCCTACACGGACAATCGCGATACCGGTGGATTTATCCTGATCGACCGCTTCACCAACGCGACCGTTGCCGCCGGCATGATCGATTTCGGTCTGAGGCGTGCGACGAATGTGCATTGGCAGGCGGTAGACGTCAACAAGATGTCGCGCGCCGAAACCAAAGGACAAAAGCCAGTTGTACTTTGGTTCACGGGCCTCTCCGGTTCGGGCAAGTCGACGATTGCCAATCTGGTTGAGCGGACATTGTTTGCGCAAGGGCGCCACACCTATCTCCTGGACGGCGACAATGTGCGGCACGGGCTCACCCGCGACCTAGGGTTCACTGACGTCGATCGTGTGGAAAATATCCGGCGCGTCGCCGAAGCCGCAAGGCTATTCGTCGATGCCGGGCTTATTGTGCTGGTATCGTTCATTTCGCCGTTTCGTTCCGAGCGTCAATTGGCGCGCGACCTGCTGCAACCGGGGGAGTTCATCGAGATATTCGTCGATACACCGATCGAAGTTTGCATGGCGCGCGATCCCAAAGGGCTTTACCGCAAGGCGATGGACGGCGAGATCAAGCATTTCACGGGGGTCGACAGCCCTTATGAGGACCCGGAAAGCGCGGAGATCAGGTTGAAGACTGTCGACGCGGATCCCGCCGCGCTGGCGGCTAGAGTTGTTGACTTTTTGAAGCGCGCGGAGATCGTTCCGTAACGCGGCTATCTGTCGGACGAGAAGCGACGCGAGCCACCAAAGTTTTTCAGTTCGATATCCAAAAGATCGGCAATCTGTTCAAAGTTTTCGAATGCTTCCTCATATGGCGGCGTCGTTTTCAGCGATGTCGGGCCGTTGCGTATCTCGTTATCGAGGATGAGAAAATTTCTCAATTTTCTCAGCGTTGGTCGCGGAGCGTTTATCAACGCCTCGTAAGTGAGTCGGAGGTGGCGGCAACCAACCAGCCATTCGTCGAACAAGTCGATAGTACGAGCGAGGCGCTTGGCCTTATTCTCGAGCTTGTTTCTGTCCACCGTAAATTTGATATGCGCAACTTGGTCCGGCCGGTAGGCGCGCCAGATTCCTGACTCGCGCGCGTACAAATTCGAGACTGCGGTCTGATAGATTTTCTCCCGCACGAGGTGGAGAATTCTGATCTTTTTTTTCCGAGCGTATTCAAGCAGAAACGGGCGAGTGGACATGTCCCACCAGCACGCATTGAAGTTATGTACATGCGAATACTTTATGTCCAGCACTATCAAATTTGTGTCCTTCGCTGCCTTACGAACCGATTCCAGATACAAATCCAGCAATTTGGACTGCGCGTCTTCTGTTGCGTAAAAAAAGTCGGCGTTCGAGTTGCAGGCATTGGCGCGAAATCTGAGGAAGGAAAGCTCGTCTGTTCGAATGTTTTCCGACGAGGCGTTACTGACTTCCCCAGGCGCATTCACGCAAGGTATCTCTTGCAAAATCGAACGCAGCATGTGCGTTCCTGATCGCTCGGCCGCGAGCAACAAGCAAATTTCAACGGTCACCGAAATTGGCCCCAACAGTCGAAAAAAGATACCATAGACTTACGCTGGAAAAAATTGTTTGTGACCCCGACAGAACGACCAGCGCCCTGAAGAGAGAAGCATGCAGAATTCAAAAGGCCCGAGATTTCCCGACTTCCTTTGCATTGGCGCGCAAAAGGCAGGAACCACGTGGCTACACAGAGTACTGGGACAACACCCCGATGTTTGGCTTCCACCCATTAAGGAAATCCACTATTTCGATCGCCTCTACCGGAGGAAACGGCAAGGGGATGCAAAGCCCTCGAGTCTCGATACTGGTCGAATGGAAGCGGTGTTGCGCGCAATTCAATGGAGTTTGAATAGCCAGCTGCCCATGAGAGAAAAGATCGAGCAGATATCCTGTCTGAGCAAGATTGGTCAAGCCCAACTTACCGACGAATGGTACGGCACCATCTTCCAAATGGCGCCGGAGGCTTCGAAATGCGGAGAAATGACACCGGAGTATGCGCTACTACAAGACGACGGCATTCAACACATACTCAGTCTTCAACCAAAGGTAAAGTTTATCTTCATCCTGAGAGATCCAATTGAGCGCGGCTGGTCGCATCTCAGGATGGACGATCATAAAGGGTTTGCCTCTCATCTTACGTTGTCTCAGAGAGCGTTGAGAAACAGCAACTATTTGATTTATTCTGACTACATACCCACGATCGATTGTTTTCGACGTTATGTCTCGGATGAGAATTTTCTCATGCTTTATTTTGACGATATCATTGCCCGACCGGAAGAAGTTCTCCGCAAATCATGTGAATTTATCGGCCTCGATCATGAGTGGGCAGGGTTCGAAAAAATTAACGAACCTGTTCATGTGGGGCAAGCGAAAGTAATGGAGCCGGATTTGTACGCGATATTTTGCGAAAGGATGGCGCCGATCTATCAACGGCTTTTATCGCTGCGGAACCCTATAGTCGAGAGTTGGTATCGGAGGCATTATGGCAACACACCGCGATGAACGGGATTTTGAGTGGCTGTGGAAAATCTATATCGAACTCGTCTTTGAGGGAATTCGCATTGCGCCATATCGTGATGCTTTTTCCCGATCGGCGTTAAGTGATTCAAAACAACATCGGAGCATGCAGACGATCCTTTCCGGCTGGTGATGCGTCCGATGATGTAAACCTTGTAATTTTGGAGTTTTCAAAATTTAAGGTATAGCGCGAACATCGTGGGACGTCTCGACGTGCGGCCTGCCATCCGATGGTCCCGCTGGTGCTACGACTATTGTGGTGATCCCGCTGGTGCTACGACTATTGTGGTGATATGGTCTGGTCTGAGGTGGCACCACAATCGGCAGGATTTTTGCGATGCTGACCAGCACCTCCGCCCTTCATCTTGCGAATCGACTGGGCTTCGGCCCCGCGCCAGGCGATCTGGCTCGAATTCAGCAGACTGGGTTCGAAGCATTTTTGGAGGCGCAGCTTAATCCGCGGCTTGCGGATTTGCCGGTGTCGTTAACGACCCTGCTCGGCAACATGCCGACTTTGTCCATGGAACCCACCGAACTCTACGGCGAATATTGGTGGAAGGCGCGCGTCCCCAAGGACGAAAGAAAATCTGAAGCTTTAATTGCGCCTTTGAAAGCCAAAATGAGGCAGGTCGGCCGGCAAGCCAAGATCGCCCGTCTCGCACGCGCGGTTGCCAGCCCCCACCAACTCCACGAAGCCCTCGTGGAATTCTGGTTCAACCATTTCAACGTTTACGAAAATAAAGGGCCTATCAAGGTCTGGATCGGCGCCTATGAGGAACAGGCGATAAGACCTCACACAATCGGGCGCTTCAGCGACATGCTCCTCGCCACCGCGAAACATCCGGCCATGCTTGTCTATTTGGACAACATCAGAAACGTGGCTCCGGTCAATTCCGCCGCCGGCGGAAGTGCGCCCAGAAAAAAGGATACGGGAATTAATGAAAACTTTGCTCGCGAGGTCATGGAGCTACATACGCTTGGTGTCGATGGTGGATACACGCAGGCTGACGTCACCTCGCTGGCGCATGTTCTGACTGGCTGGACCGTCGGTGCAGGGGCGGAGGCGGAGGTTGCGCCCGCCATGGAATATCTGCAGGGCAGAAAAGGTGCTTTCCGTTTCGCGCCAAGGCGGCACGACTCCGGTTCGGAAATGGTATTGGGCAGAACCTTCAGCGGCGACAGCGTTGGGGAAGGCGAGGCCGCACTCCTCATGCTGGCACACCACCCATCGACGGCACGTAATATCAGTTTCAAACTCGCGCAATATTTCGTTGGCGATGAACCACCTGCGCCGGTCGTAGCTGCCATGGCCGATGCTTTTCAGAAATCGGAAGGCGATATTCGTGCGGTGCTCAAGGTTATGTTCACGAGCAGGGAGTTTCTGACGCCTTCCAATTTTGGAATAAAATTCAAGACACCTTATCGTTTCGTCATTTCTGCTGCGCGGGCGGCTGCGGTGAATCCGGCGAATGTCGCCCCGCTCTTTGCGGCCCTCAAGGAGTTGGGTCAGCCGCTCTATGGTTGCCTTACTCCCGATGGCTATGCATGCACAGAGGCGGCGTGGCTCGATTCCAATTCGCTTTTGCGCCGCCTTTCGTTTGCAGCCTCCATGGGAAGCGGAAGCTATGGCGTGGCCGATATGGTCGGCAGCCAGGGTACCGTAGATTCCGACAGGCTGCTCGAAACACTGGGTCCGAGTTTTGGTACGGCGACGCTTTCCGCGATCGCGCAAACCGACAGAAGCCATCGGGCTGGCGCAATTCTGGGCAGTCCCGACTTCATGCGCTGTTAGCGCACAAGTCGGCCATGGAGGCCTCAATGCTGAGACGAGATTTTCTGAGATATACCGCTGCGACTGGCGGCCTTTCCCTGCTGCGTTTGGGCAATGATGCCTGGGCGGCACAAGGCGGAGACGTCGCGCAACAACGCCTTGTCGTTGTGTTCCTGCGTGGTGCAGCCGATGGGCTGAACGTGGTGATACCCTATTCGGAACAGGACTATTATAGCCTGCGCCCGACGATCGCGTTGGCGCGGCCTGGACAGAACGGGGGAGCGCTCGACCTCGACGGTCGTTTTGGTCTTCATCCCGCGTTGCAATCTTTGCTTCCAGCCTGGAAGGAACGCAGTCTTGCGTTCGTCCACGCGTGTGGATCGCCTGATGAGTCACGTTCGCACTTCGAAGCGCAAGGCTACATGGAATCCGGCACGCCGGGCGTGAGAATCACTCGAGACGGTTGGATGAATCGCGTACTGGTGGGGCTCCCGGGACCGCACGCGCCGACAGAAGCAGTGAATTTCGGCGAGACCATGCCGAAGATTCTGAGCGGGAAAATGGCTGTCGCCAGCCTGTCGAGCGGAGAAGGTGCCGAAATGGGATCGGCACTAGCCGAAGGAACCCCAATCGATTCGACGTTCGATCGCATGTACGCCGGTTCGGATGCGCTCAGCGTCGCATATCGCCAGGGTCGGGTCGCTCGCAGAGAACTTACCTCGGATCTTCAGAAGGACATGATGGAGGCTGCCGGCGGGGCGCCGTCAGCCAAGGGCTTTCCTGAAACGGCAGCTAAACTTTGTCATCTGATGAAGAACGATCCCACCATAAGACTTGCTTTCTTTGGGCTCAGTGGTTGGGATACGCATGTGCAGCAGGGCAGCACGGAGGGAAGGCTGGCGCGTTATTTGAAACCTCTCGGCGATGGCTTGGCAACATTGCATGGCGGCCTCGGAGCGGGCTATGGCCGAACTGTTGTTGTCGTCATTTCCGAATTTGGTCGCACGGCGCATGAAAACGGAAATGGGGGAACCGATCATGGTCACGGCAATGTTATGTGGGTGATGGGTGGTTCGGTGAACGGTGGCAAGGTCTACGGCGAGTGGCCCGGTCTCGACGAGGAAAGCTTGCATGAGCAGCGCGACCTCGCGATCACGACAGATTTCCGCTCAGCAATCGGTGAGGTGCTTGCTACGCATTTGAAGCTTACCCCACAGGAGGTCGCGAACGTGTTTCCCAATGCCCCCCCGGGCGGCCACTCTCTGGGCATAATGCGTGCATGACTCTAGTTTTCCGCCTTTCCAAAGCCACCGCCCCCTGGGGTGGCGACGAGGATTTCGTCGCCCGCGTCTACTACGATTTCGTCTCTACCCTTGAGCGCGATTGTCTCGCCATTGGCGCGGATGACGAGATTGGCACCTGATGCGCCGTCCCGCCCGCCGGCGAGGCCGAATGGCGCTGTCTCGCGGCGCGTGGAAAGAATGGCCACGCTCATAGGGGCGCGAAACCGGATACGCCGCAGGACACCGTCGCCGCCTTTGTTGCGCCCAGCGCCGCCTGAACCTCTGCGAATCGAGAATTCTTCGAGAAGTACGGGATAGCGTATTTCGAGCACTTCGGGGTCGGTGAGCCTGGAATTCGTCATGTGAGTCTGCACTGCGGACTGGCCGACGAATTCGGCGCCCGCGCCAGCGCCGCCGCAGATCGTCTCGTAATATTGGTGCTCGTCGTCGCCGAAGGTGAGGTTGTTCATCGTGCCCTGCGCGGCTGCCATCGTACCCAGCGCCGCAAAGAGCGCGTCGACAACAGCCTGGCTCGTCTCCACATTTCCACCCGCGACGGCTGCGGGAAAATGGGGATTCAGCAGCGAGCCTGCAGGTACCACGATATCGAGTGGCCTGAGGCAGCCCGCATTAATCGGAATGTCTTCCGCGACAAGACAGCGGAACACATATAGCGCCGCGGCTTTGGTGACGGAGCGCGGTGCGTTGAGATTTGTATCCTGCTGTGCGCTTGTGCCGGTAAAATCCACGCGCGCTGAGCGACGAGCGCGGTCGACGGAAATTTTCACATGAATCTCCGCGCCGCCGTCCATCCGCAGAGCGAAACGGCCGTTGTGCAGTGTGCCGATAACTTGGCGTACGGCTTCTTCGGCATTGTCCTGCACATGCCCCATATAGGCCGTGAGCGTATCCGCACCATAGAACGATGCGCCGCGCGTGAGTTCCGCAATGCCCTTGGCACAGGCGGCAGCTTGTGCCTTCAGGTCGGCGATGTTCTGCGCGGGGTTGCGCGCGGGGTGCGGTCCTTTCGCGAGCGCTTGGCGCATCGTTTCTTCGTCGAAATGTCCGGCGCGGATCATGCCCAGGCCGTCGAACAACACGCCCTCGTCGAAGATGGTGGTGGAAAAGGGCGGCATCGAGCCCGGCGAAATGCCGCCGATGTCGGCATGATGGCCACGGGCGGCCACGAAATGGCGTCGCGCGCCGTCGATGTAGACGGGTGCGACCACCGTGACATCCGGTAGGTGCGTGCCGCCATCATAGGGTGCGTTGGTGACGAACATGTCGCCCTGTTTCATATCGGCGCCGTGGCGCGCGATGATCGCGGTCACACAATCGCCCATCGACCCCAGGTGCACCGGCATATGCGGTGCGTTGGCGACGAGGCCGCCATCGTTGTCGAAAATGGCGCAGGAAAAGTCGAGCCGTTCCTTGATATTGACCGATGACGCGGTGTTCTGAAGCACTGCGCCCATTTCTTCCGCGATGGCCATGAACAGATTGGCGAACACTTCGAGCAGCACCGGATCGACGGCGGTTCGAGTTTCCGCAGGCGTGGTATTTCGTGCGGCACGGGACAGGATGACGGCGCGCGCATCGGTCACTTCCGCCTGCCACCCTGGTTCAATGACGACGGTCTGATGCGGTTCGATCAATAGCGCGGGACCTGGAACGACGGATCCGGCCGAGAGGTGATCCTTGAGTACGGCAATTCCTTGGCGCCACGCGCCCTGCGAATAGAAGCGTGCGGCGCGCGGCGACCCCGGCGGCGGCAAAGGGTGTTCGGCGAGCATTTCGGCTGCGTCATGCACGCTGAATGCTTCCACTTCCAGCGAGTCAACGAAGACGGGCCTGCCTTCGAAGCCGAAACCGAATTGCTGCGCATGGAGTTCGGCAAAGACGCTGGTCATTTCGGCGACACCCGCCAACGGAACCGGGAATGTCGTATCGCTGCCGTCATAGCGCATATGCGCCAAGGTACGCGTTTTCGCCTGCGCGGCGCCCTGCGCTGCGATCTCCGCCACCGCTTCTGTTACAAGTGCGCACGAATCTTCTGCAAGTCGCGCGGCAAGCACTGTGTCTAGCAAGAGGTCAATCGCGCATTGGCGGAACGCGCGCAGATCTGCGAACTTCATGCCGTAGGCCGAAAGCACGCCGGAAAACGGATGGAGGAAGATGCGCGAGATACCAAGCGCGTCGGCCACCAGGCAGGCGTGCTGGCCAGCTGCGCCACCGAAGCAGGCCAGCGTGTAGCGCCGCGCATCGTAACCGCGCGCCACAGAAATGCGTTTGATCGCATTGGCCATATTTTCGACTGCAATGCGGATGAACCCATCGGCCGCGTCTTCCGGTGTGCAGCCGGCTCTTGCTGCGACCGCAGAAAAAGCTTCGCGCACGGAGGCGACGTCGAGCGGCGCATCGGCGTCGGGTCCGAAAATGCGCGGGAAGAAATCCGGCGAAAGCTTGCCCACCAACACATTGGCGTCGGTGACGGTAAGGGGTCCGCCGCGGCGATAACTCATTGGGCCGGGGTCGGCGCCTGCGGAATCGGGCCCGACGCGAAAACGCGCGCCATCGAAGTGCAGGATTGAGCCTCCGCCGGCCGCGACGGTATTGATCGCCATCATGGGCACGCGCAGGCGCACACCTGCGACTTCGGTTTCGTAGACGCGCTCATAGGCGCCGTCGAAACGGGAAACGTCCGTCGATGTGCCGCCCATATCGAAACCGATCACATGTTCGATGCTGGCTGCGCGCGCAGTTTCCGCCATGCCGACGACGCCACCCGCGGGCCCCGAAAGAATGGCATCCTTGCCATGAAATGCCTGCGGTGCGGCGAGGCCTCCATTCGACATCATGAAGAACAGCCTGGGACCTCCTTCGCCTGCACCCAACTGATCGGAAATGCGGCGCGCATAGTGTTTCAGCACAGGAGACAGATAAGCGTCAGCCACCGTGGTGTCGCCGCGGCTCACAAACCGCATGAGCGGCACCGTGTCGTGGCTCGTCGAAATCTGCGTGAAGCCCAGTGCGCGGGCAAATTCCGCGGCACGGCGTTCATGCGCGGGATAGCGGTAGCCATGCATGAACAGAATCGCGCATGCCGAAAGCCCGGTGTCGCGCGCCTGTCTCAGATCGCGGGCGAGGGCGATTTCATCGAGCGGCCTCAGGATATCGCCCTCGGCTGTCACGCGTTCGTCCGCTTCCGCGACTTGCGCATAGAGCATTTTCGGCAACTCGATGCGGAGTGCAAAAAGCTTCGGCCGGTTCTGATAACCGATACGAAGTTGGTCTCTAAGCCCGCGCGTGGTGACGAGCAGAACCGGCTCGCCCTTGCGTTCGAGCAGCGCGTTGGTGGCGACTGTCGTGCCCATGCGCAATTCAGCCACGCGTTCCGGCGGAATAGGTGCGTCCGACGGCAGGTTAAGGCAGCGGCGAATGCCAGCGAGTGCCGCGTCGTCGTAGCGCGCGTCGTGCGACAGCAATTTGAGGCTCGATAGAGCGCCGTCCGGGGCCTCCGCCACGATATCCGTGAACGTGCCGCCGCGATCGATGTAGAAGCGCCATGCCGTCATGAACGCATCTTAATTCGCAACGCTTTTTTTTGCGCCTGCCGGAATCGCAATTGCCGCGCGATTGCCCTAATGCTTCGTCCCATGTCCATCTGGGGAAAATTAGGCGGCGCGGCGGCGGGGTTTCTGCTGGGCGGCGGCCCCATCGGCGCGCTGGCCGGCGCATTTGCCGGCCATCTGCTGTTCGACGGTGGCTTGGGGCAGGGCGGTGATGGGGCGGACGAGCCGGGCGTCATGTTCACGATCGCCATTATTGCCCTAGGCGCCAAGATGGCCAAGGCCGATGGGGTCGTCACGAGTGACGAGATCGACGCGTTTGGCCGTATGTTCCGCGTGCCGCCTGCCGAGGAAGCGAATGTGCGGCGCATCTTCAATTTCGCTCGTCAGGATACGGCAGGCTACGAAGCCTATGCAGGCCAGATTGCGCGGCTTTTTCGCGACAATCCTGCCGTGCTGGAAGACGTCCTCGATGGGTTGTTCGAGATCGCGAAGGCGGACGGCGTTCTTCATCCGGGGGAACTCGCCTTTCTCGAGCGCGTGTCCGAGATTTTCGGTTTTGCACCCAACGAATTCCGTCGCATCCGCGCGTCGCATTTCGGACCCGATGCGGCCGATCCCTATGTGATTCTGGGCGTTGATCATGCGGCGAGCGATGAGGAGATCAAGCGCACTTACCGCTTGCTCGTGCGGGAGAACCATCCTGACCGCCTCATTGCGCGCGGCGTGCCGGAAGAATTTGTGCGGCTGGCAAACGACAAGCTCGCCGCCATCAACGGCGCCTACGATAAAATACAAGAAGAGCGTAGCGGAGCTGGTCATGCTTAAGGCGTTGATTGTAAAAGAATTTTTATATAATCAATATTTGATTGACAAACACGTAGTACATGATTAAATGTCTCCGTACAGGCTCAACGGAGACTAGGTTATGGGCAAAATCGGAATAGGCGTCGGCGAGGATTTCCCGGTCGACGAAGCTGCGGAACCCAGGACGTGCGAAGACCGCGACAAGGAGTACGAAGCCCAGCGGCGCGCGCGAGAGGCATGGCATGCGGAATGGCATGAGCGGGCACATCGCTTCAAAGACGATGTCCGGCGCAGCTACCATGAGCATTTTGGCGATCGCGGCTATCTGGCGCACAATTATTTTGTACTGCGTGTGCTGGGTGTAGTCGCAATCGTGGCACTCGTGCTGGCGCTCATGCCTCATGTGCTGATGTTCGCGCTTATGGCGGTCGCGCTGGGCGCGGTCCTGTTTGCCGCTCTTCGCCACGGCATCCATCATCACGCCATGCCCCCGCATGGCGGCGACCGCATCTAGGAGATACTACATGCACCGTCATCATCATATGCGTCACCGTTATCGCGGCGCGAGCGAACGCACTGCGAACGAAACAGAGCAGGGCGCGGAAGCGTCGCCTGAACGCAGCACAACGCGAGTCCAGCTTGAAATGCCGCCACAGGCGATGGAGCGGCTGCAGCGTCTCAAGGAGCGCACGGAAGCCGCCTCTTATGCCGAAGTCATCCGCAACGCGCTCCGTCTTTTCGAAGCGCTTGTCAGCGAGCATGAAAAGGGTGCGGAGTTCGCACTCAAGCAGCCGAACGGCGAAACGGTCGCCTACAAGCTGTTCGTGTGATGGCGATGCGGATCGTCGAGTGCCGTTCGCCCAACCATGATGTCAGGCCGGAAGACGGATCCGTCGATACTCTTGTGCTGCACTACACAGGCATGAGAACGGCGGACGAAGCGCTGGCAAGGCTCACCGATCCGGACGCCAAAGTATCGGCGCACTACACGATCGATCGCGACGGCCGCGTCTTTCGCCATGTGGTGGAAGAGCGACGCGCCTGGCATGCGGGCGTGTCGTGGTGGGCGGGCTCGTCCGATATCAACAGCCGGTCCATCGGCATCGAGCTCGTCAATCCGGGGCACGAATTCGGTTACGAGCCTTTCCCCAAGGCGCAGATCTCGGCGCTGATCGATCTCGCGGACGGCATTCTCCGGCGATATCCCATACCGGCGCATCGCGTGCTCGGTCATTCCGATGTCGCGCCCGCCCGCAAATTGGATCCCGGCGAACTGTTTCCCTGGGAGCAATTGGCGGAGTTCGGCATCGGCGCATGGCCGGAACATTCGGGCCCTTTGTTTCCACTACTGTTTACTGGGGAGCTGCTGACGGAAGCCTCGGAGACGGAAGCAACACACGTAGAGGAGTTCCCCTTTTCTGCCGTCGCGCCACGCACTCCAGAAGACATGTCCTCTGTAAGCGATGTTGAAAAAAATGTGACGCCAAAGGTGGCAAGGAATTTCGATTTTGCTTCGGCACTGGCTCTATACGGCTACGGTGTAGCGCCAGAGGTTGACATCCCGCTTGCTACAGTCGTCGCTGCATTTCAACGTCATTTTCGTCCGGAAAAGATCGATGGCGTCTGCGATAGGGAAACAGAGTATCGTCTTGCGGCGCTCATAGACGTGCTCGAGCACTGAATAGTGAAACAAACCAGCCTGCCGATGATGGTTGTCACGCGACGTTCGGCCGGCTCCAGGACATTTCGGCACCTGACACAGCGACACGGGCCTGTTATATCTTCTTGGCGTCAGATGGCCGGATGGCCGCTGGTCGCTTCTGCCTTGGTGGAAGTGGCTAGAGGAAAGTCCGGGCTCCACGGAGACACGGTGCCGGATAACGTCCGGCGGGGGCGACCCCAGGGATAGCGCCACAGAAATCAAACCGCCGATCGGCTCAGGATTTTCGGATCCCGCCGAGGCAAGGGTGAAACGGTGCGGTAAGAGCGCACCGCGCGGACGGCAACAGACGCGGCACGGCAAGCCCCACCGGGAGCAAGACCAAATAGGGACGGCAACTGTCTGTTTCCGGACCGCCGTCCGGGTGGGTCGCGCGAGGCGTCCGGCAACGGACGTCCCAGAGGAATGGCCATCTCTCGGATTTCCGAGAACAGAACCCGGCTTACAGGCCGTCTGACGCATTTACACGACGGGCGGGGCGGTCCCAGTCCTATTCCGACTCGACGGACTCGATGGTTGCGCAATCGATTTCGAGCACGCCGGGATCCGTCTGTATGCTGACGCTGGCATGGCAGCTGGCAGGTTTTTTGCCCTTCGCAGGCCTCTTCTTGACGCTGAACCCGGCAATTGTCCCTTCGATTTTGCCGCCGTTCAAAAGCTTCACCACGACTTTGTCCGCGCTTAGAGCGCCGACCACTTCATTGCCGATCTTTTCGATCTGTTCAAATCCACCTTCTTCGTCATCATCAGACATTCGAACTCTCCAATTCGCTCAAATCGCAACGCCACTAAGGCCCATCGCCAAGTCCATGCGGCTGCTCTTTTCGACATTGGGGAACGCCGCGTCAATAGTGGAAACATATAGGCAGTTTTTGAAAATAATGAGACGACCCTTCTGAAGGTGTGGTTGCCAGGACTGGGTCTTCCTTATCGATCTACGCCGCTTTTCTTGTAGGCGCCTGCCCTATATCGATCTGCGGAAAGATCGATGGATCGCCTCCCCATCACCAATAGTCCTGCATTATGTCCGTGGCCCATTGTGGCTCGCGGATTTCGCCGCGGGGAAGAAAACCCTTCATGACTGGTTTGATGTCGAGGACCGGCGTGCCGTCAATAGCGTCCAGTCCCCGCACACGAAGGGTTAGCCCGTCGACGCCCTCAAGCGCACAGATTGTCACGCCGATCCTGTTGGGCCGGCCCTTGCCGCGCTGGGCGAAGATTCCCACGCTGGGCCAGTCTCTCCGTCCGCGCGGGTGGCGCGAGCCCGTTTCAATTTCCCGGTCTTCGACACGATCGAACACGAACACCACCTCGACATGGGAAAAAGCGGCGAGCCCATCCGTCGCTCCGTCCGTAAATTGATCATGATTCAGTTCTATTCGGGCGTGGACGCCATCCCATTCGTCATCGATGGGTTCGGAGCGACCGCCCCGCACCATTGCGACGGCTTTCAGCACGATCGGCGAATTGACGCCTAGTCTCATTGTCGAACCTCCCATTTTTCTTAGGATTCCATTTACCAAGGTAACTGCATGATTAACCGTTTTTGGTTCGTTCTTTGAAGCGGCGGTCGTTGCGACGACAAATTGAACTGAAGTTTGCCAACCCACTCATTTTCCTAAGGTTTTTTCTTGACGACATTTGAAATCCCATGATATCCCATACTGTCCCATGCCACTAGGCCAGACAGCCCATTGATCTGATCGGCTGCCGGCGGCGGCTTCGGGGCGGAGGGGATGGGGTTTCTCAAATGAGCGCTGCGGCGCAGCCGTTCATTTCGATGCCAGTGGGATCGCTCGATAAGAAAGGGCGCGTCTGCATTCCTGCGGCTTATCGCCAGATACTCACGGCGCAGAACACGAATGGCGTTTATGTCTGCCCGTCTTTTCACGAAGATACGCTGGAAGCGTTCGGCGAGGACGTGCTGCAGCAATTCCATCGCGCCCAAAGCGAGCACGATCCCTTCTTCGCTCAGGTGCATGACGACAAGGCTTTCGCGGTTCTCGCGATGACGCAGCTTCTCGCGGTCGACGAAACGGGTCGCGTACGCCTGCCCGACCAGTTCATCGCGCACGCAACATTGAAGGAAAGCGTGACCTTCGTCGGCCTCGGCCGCAAATTCCAGATCTGGGATTCGGAACGCTTCGGAGCGATGTGGAGCGAGCGGCTTACCCGTGCGCGGTCTCTCCGTGGGACGCCTCCCGCGAACGGTGGCGGCACATGAGTGAAGGCCACACACCCGTGATGCTTGCCGAGGTGCTGCAGGCGCTCGCACTTCGCGACGGTGCGCTCTATGTCGACGGCACGTTTGGCGGCGGCGGATATACGCGTGCCGTTCTTGCCGCCGCCGATTGCCGTGTACTCGGTGTTGATCGCGACCCCGATGCGATTGCGCGCGGCGCCGCGTTCGCGGCGGGAAGTCATGGCCGGCTCAATCTCGTCCGCGGCCGGTATTCCGAAATGGAGTCGCTGCTCGCACAGACGGGCGAAGCGGGCGCAGACGGAGTCATGCTCGATCTTGGTGTTTCGTCGTTTCAGCTGGATGAAGCCGCACGCGGTTTTTCGTTTCGCAACGACGGCCCCCTGGACATGAGGATGAGTCGCGACGGTTCGTCCGCCGCAGACCTCGTTAATACCGCTGACGAAAAAACGCTGGCGGAAATCATTGCGAGGTTGGGCGAGGAGCGTTATGCGCGCGGCGTGGCGCGCGCCATCGTTGCCGCCCGCCCGCTGACGCGCACACACGAACTTGCAGAAGTCGTTGCGAAAGCGCTCGGTCCCGCTGCAGCGCGCCACCCTATTCATCCCGCCACGCGCACCTTTCAGGCGCTACGTCTGCATGTGAACGACGAATTGGGCGAACTCGAACGCGGTCTTGCCGCCGCCGAACGAGTGTTGAAACCCAAGGGCAGGCTCGCCGTCGTGTCGTTTCATTCGCTGGAAGATCGCATCGTGAAGCGCTTTCTGATTGCACGCAGCGGAGCGGCCCCGCGCGCCTCGCGCCACGCACCGGAAAAAAAATCCTTGTATCCCCATACATTTCGGCTGCTCGCGTCACGTCCTGGCGTACCGACGGCTGCGGAACTCGCCCTCAATCCCCGCTCGCGTTCGGCCCGGCTCAGGGCTGCCGAGCGCACGTCTATTCCCGCCGCAGCCTGAGGAGGAATGCATGATCCGGATACTCAACTTCTTCTGTTTCGCGCTTACGGGGTTTGCGTGTTTGGCGCTCTATCACGTTTCGGAAGAGACGCGCGTGGCCCGGGTACAGCTTTCGATCGTCGAGAAGGGTATTACCGGCGAGCGCGATGCGATGAAGGTGCTGCAGGCCGATTGGGAACGCGTCTCCGAACCGGGGCGCATTCAGACGCTTGCGGCGACGAGGCTTGGTCTTGCCGACACGCCCACTGTGGCGCTGGCGTCGCTGGAACTCCTGCCGCGCCGTGGTCAGGCGTCGCCCCTGGGTGGCAACGGATTGAATACAGCGAGCACGGAAGCACCGGTAGCCGATCCGCATCTGCATCTCGTCGTAGCCCATGTGAGCAATTGAACATGAAGATGGCGCCCGCGAGCGCACCGCCGCTCACCGTCACCCAGCGGCGCATAGCCATCGCGGCCGGACTCTGCGTCATGGCGTTTGCGCTGGTTTGCACACGGCTCGTCGACGTCGCCATATTCAAAGGCAGCGTCACTGGCGCAACTGCGCCTGCAAACGATATGGCGCAGCCATTTCGTGCAGATATTTTGGATCGGACGGGCGTGGTGCTGGCGCGCGATCTTCCGGTGAAGGATCTTTATGCGCGGCCGCACGCATTCTGGGACCGTGGCGAGGCCGCACGTGAGTTGGCGCAAGCCACTGGCGCGAATCTCGATCGTTTGAATCGCGCATTCGCGACCACACACAACTATGCGCTCGTGGAAAGGCAATTGGTCCCCGATGCGGAAGCCAGGGTCATGCATCTGGGGCTTCCGGGCCTTGAATTCGAGCCGGCAGCAAAGCGCTATTATCCCGAAGGATCTGCAGCAGTGCAGGTTCTGGGGACGACCGATCCGGACGGTAACGGCGTCGCTGGGCTTGAACTCGGGCTCGATCCCGTGCTTCGCAGCGCAAAAGCAGGAATCGCGCTCTCGCTCGACATGCGTGTACAGTATGCACTGACGCACGAGGTTGAAGAAGCGCGCGAAGAATTCGGCGCCAAGGCTGCCGGCGGTATCGTGCTCAACGTGCAGACGGGCGAAGTCCTCGCCATGGCGTCCTTGCCGGACGAGCCGGGCGCGCAGGGCGCGGCCGCCAATTCCGATCCCCGCCGCAACCGCATGGCGCAGGACGTCTATGAGCTGGGGTCTGTGTTCAAGATTTTCTCGTTCGCACTGGCGGTTGAGGACCATACGATTCGTCTGGATGAACCGTTCCGCATCGGCAGCGGTTTCCACGTCGGCCGCTTTACGATCCATGACGCCGAACACATGCCCGCCACGCTCGCCGCGCGCGACGTTCTCGCTCAGTCGTCGAATGCAGGCACGGCCCAGATCGCGCTGCGCTCGGGTCCGGACCGGCAGCGCCAGTTTCTGGCACGGATGGGTCTTCTGACGCCGGTTCACTCTGAATTGCCGGAAAACGCCTCGCCGCACTTCCCCCATCACTGGGGCGAACTCGAAACGGCGACCGTAGGCTTTGGCCACGGCATATCTGTGACTCCGCTTGCTTTCGTTACCGCGGCGGCAGCCGTCGTGAACGGCGGGCGACGTATCGTGCCTACTTTCCTCAGGCACGACGCCGATGCGCGCGGCGAACAGCTCATCAAGCCGGAGACCAGTGCCACAATGCGCGAGTTGCTGCGCTATGTGGTGACGAATGGAACGGGCAAGAAAGCGGATGTTCCGGGTTATGATGTGGGCGGTAAGACCGGCTCTGCAGAGAAAATTTCCGGCCATTCCTATGTGGCGCACAAACTGCTGACATCGTTCTGCGCCGTTTTTCCGATCGACAATCCGCGCTATCTCGTCTTCGTCATGCTGGACGAACCTCATGGCACCAAGGCGACGTTCGGTATCGCGCTGGCTGGCTTCACGGCAGCGCCATTGGCCGGAAAAGTCATAGCGCGCATCGCGCCGATGCTGGGCATGCCGACGACGAACCCGGTCCTTGTGCAGGCCAAAGAGAATTCATAATGGGACCACAATCGGGGGGGATCGTCGCTTCTAGCAAGGTGAGCATCGCTCCCATGAACGTAAAGCGGGTGTTCGCAGGCCTCGCGAGCGATAGTCGCGAGGTGAGGGCGGGCTATCTTTTTGCAGCACTTCCGGGCTCGCGCGAGGACGGCGCGCGCTTTATCGCCGATGCGGTGAAGCGGGGAGCCTCCGCAATCCTTGGGGTGCCGGCAGCACGCGCTTCGACCGAGGCCTTGGGCGTCAGCTTCATTGCTGACGAGAATCCGCGATTGCGTCTGGCACAGATCGCAGCCGCCTATTTCGGTGCGCAGCCCGATGTGGTTGCTGCGGTGACGGGCACGAACGGGAAAACCTCCGTTGCCGTTTTTCTGCGTCAGATATGGGAATTGCAAGGCATCCCGGCCGCAAGCATGGGTACGATCGGCGTAGTGGCGCCCTCTGGCGTCCTCCGGCTCGAACATACGACGCCCGACCCAATCGAAACCCACAGATTGCTGGCGCAACTCAAACACGATGGCGTCGAGCATCTGGCGCTGGAGGCTTCCAGTCACGGCCTCGACCAATATCGGCTTGATGGCGTTGCGATCGAGGCTGTGGGTTTCACCAACCTCACGCGCGATCACCTCGACTATCATTCGGACCTTGCGCACTACCTGGGCGCGAAGCTGCGACTGTTCACGGAGCTCGTGCGGGCTGGCGGAGTGGCAGTCGTCAATGCGGATGCCGGACATGCTGACCAATTCATTCGCGCCGCGCGCATTCGCGGATTGAAGCTCGTTACGGTCGGCGAAAGAGGCGAGACGCTGAGGTTGCTGGCGCACGAAGCGCATGGCGATGGACAATCGCTCACGATCGCATACGACGGGCAGGAATTTGGCGTCGAACTTCCATTGGTTGGCGATTTCCAGGCGTCAAATGCCCTGGTAGCGGCAGGGCTCGCGATCGGTCTTGGCAACGGACCTCCAGACGTATTCGCGGCCCTGGCGTGTCTCGCCGGCGCGCCGGGCCGGCTTGAAAAAGTGGCCTATGCGGCGTCCGGCGCGCCCGTCTATACCGACTATGCTCACACGCCAGACGCACTTGAAACCGTGCTCACGGCGATCAGGCCGCATGTTCGGGACAGACTTCATCTCGTCTTCGGCTGCGGCGGTGATCGCGACAGAGGCAAACGTCTTCTTATGGGTGCCGCAGCGGCGCGGCTTGCGGATGCCGTCATCGTCACCGACGACAACCCGCGAAGCGAGGAACCTGGCGCCATCCGTCGTGAAATTCTCGCGGGTTGTCCGCAGGCTGAAGAGATCGGCGATCGTGCGCAGGCGATCCGCATGGCGATCGCCCGGCTAGACACGGGTGACGTTCTTGTCATTGCCGGCAAGGGGCACGAGACAGGCCAGATCATAGGCGATGAGACGCATCCTTTTCACGACGCGCAGGCCGCGATCGATGCCGCACTGACGTCCGGCGGGAAAGCCGGGCGCGCGCAGCCACGGGCGCTCGCATGACAGCACTGTGGACATCTACCGAAGCGGAAGCCGCCACGCTCGGGCATGCGAACCATGCCTTCGAGGCGCTGGGGCTTTCGATTGATACGCGCAGTCTCAAACCCGGCGATCTTTTCGTTGCGCTCAAAGGCGATGCGCGCGACGGTCACGCCTTCCTGCGTGCCGCATTCGATGCCAAAGCAGCCGCGGCGCTGGTTGCGCGCCCCGCGAATGACGTATCGCCGCGCGCTCCCCTGTTGACCGTCGCCAACACGCAGCGCGCGCTGGAGGACCTAGCACGTGCTGCGCGCGCTAGGTCGCGCGCCAAAATCGTGGCGGTCACCGGAAGCGTGGGAAAAACGACAACCAAGGAAATATTGCGGCTGGCGCTGGGCGCGCTGGGCACTACGTCGGCATCTACAGCTTCCTACAACAATCATTGGGGTGTGCCGCTAAGTTTGGCCCTTCTTCCGCGGGAGGTCCGGTTCGGCGTCTTTGAGATCGGCATGAATCACTTCGGCGAAATCCGCGCGCTGGTGAATCTTGTGCGACCCGATGTGGCCCTTGTCACTGCAATCGCACCCGCGCATCTCGAATTCTTCGAGAATTGCGAAGCCATTGCCGACGCCAAATCGGAAATCTTCGACGGTGTCGTACCGGGCGGTTATGCCATCATCCCATCGGATAGCTCCTATACGGAACGGCTTGCGGCCCGCGCGCGACAGGCAGGTTTACACCGTCTTCTCAGGTTCGGCGAAAAAGGCGCCAGCGACGCGCGGCTCCTGTCTTTTCGAGAACTCGACGAGGGTTCGTTGATCGAAGCCGATATTCTCGGTCAGAAATATGCGTTCCGTGCCGGCGCTCCGGGGCGCCATATCGCGCACAATGCGCTCGCCGCGTTGCTCGCCGTGGCCGCACTTGAAGGCGATGTGAACGCTGCGGCCGCGTCGCTTGCGGGCTTCGCGCCACTCAAGGGGCGAGGCTCGCGCTTTCAGGCCAACCTCGCCGTGGGCCACGCACAGATTATTGACGAAAGCTATAACGCCAATCCCGTATCGATGCGAGCGGCGCTTGCCCTGTTGAGGTCCTCTTTGCCCGCGCAAGGAGGACGCCGTATCGCGATCCTCGGCGACATGCTGGAATTGGGGACTGAGGCGTTTGCGCTCCATGCCAGCCTTTCCCAAGATATCGAAGCTGCTCGCGCCGATCTCATGTTTCTGTGCGGCCCCCATATGAGGGCGCTGTGGGATGTGCTGCCGCCATCGCGCCGGGGCGGTTACGGCGAAACGTCCACAGAGATCGCGCCCGAGATCGTCGCTGCGCTGCGTGACGGCGACGTGGCGCTCGTCAAGGGTTCGTTTGGCAGCCGGATGGCGGTCATCATCGAGGCGCTAAAAGCGTCGACGGTCGGGGGCTGAGCGCAAGATGTTTCGATACTTGCCACTGCTTTCCAGCCATTTTGGCGCTTTCAACCTGTTTCGCTACATCACGTTCCGCGCGGGTTGCGCGGTCGTGACCGCGCTCCTCATCGCGTTCGTTATCGGACCCGGTATGATCCGCTGGCTGCGCGAACGGCAGGGCAAAGGCCAGCCCATTCGTACGGATGGTCCGCAACGCCATATCGTCGAGAAACAGGGTACGCCGACCATGGGCGGCCTTCTGATCCTCGTATCCACGCTCGTCGCGACTCTTCTGTGGGCAGATCTCACGGATATGTATGTGTGGGTCGTGCTGTTCGTGACCGTGGGTTTTGGTCTGCTCGGTTACTACGACGATTTTCTCAAAGTGACGCGGCGTTCGCCGGACGGTGTGGCGGGACGCATCAAGCTGATCGTGCAGTTCGCCGTTGCGGTCGGGGCAAGTTTCGCGATCGCCAGACTGGAAGAACCGTCCTTGTCGGGTACGCTCGCCATTCCGTTTTTCAAGACGGTGCTTCTACCGCTCGATTGGGGTTTTCTGCTGTTCGGCGCTTTTGTGATCGTGGGTGCGTCCAACGCGGTCAATCTCACGGACGGGCTGGACGGGCTCGCCATTGTGCCCGTGATCATCGCCGCACTGGCCTTCGCGCTCATTGCCTATCTGGTCGGTAACGTGAAATTTGCGGACTATCTGCAACTCCACTATGTCGCGGGCACGGGCGAACTTGCCGTGTTTCTTGCCGCTCTGATCGGGGGAGGCCTGGGCTTTCTCTGGTTCAACGCGCCTCCCGCGATGGTTTTCATGGGCGATACGGGCTCGCTTTCGCTGGGTGGCGCATTGGGAGTCATCGCGGTCGCCACAAAGCATGAAATCGTGCTCGCCATCGTCGGCGGCCTCTTCGTCATGGAAGCAGTCTCGGTGATCGTGCAGGTCGCGTCGTTCAAGCTGACTGGAAAACGCGTGTTTCGCATGGCGCCAATCCATCATCATTTCGAACAGCTCGGCTGGAAAGAGCCTACCATCGTGATCCGTTTCTGGATCATCGCGGTGGTTCTGGCGCTGGTCGGGCTTTCGACATTGAAGCTCAGGTGAGTGCAATGATCCCGGCGCGCGCCTTTGCGAATTCGGATGTGGGTGTGTTCGGGCTGGCGCGCTCGGGCCAATCGTCGGTCGTCGCATTGGCGGCCGGGGGAGCCCGTGTCCACGCCTGGGACGAAAAGGAAAAAGCGCGCGAGAAAGCGGCGCGCGCGGGCGCAACAATCGCGCCGTTTGGCGAATGGCCCTGGGAGCGGATCAAGGCGCTTATTCTCAGCCCCGGCGTACCGCTCACTCATCCGAGACCGCATGACGCCGTGATGGCGGCTCGCCGCGTCGGTGCCGAAATCATCGGCGATGTCGAGCTCTTTGCGCGCGAGATCACGCCCGATCGGAGAAAGACGAACAAGGCGCCCGTCATCGCGGTGACCGGCACCAACGGCAAGTCGACGACAACGGCGCTGATCGGGCATATTCTGTCGTCCTGCGGTTATGCCGCCGAGGTGGGCGGTAATATCGGTAAGCCCGTGCTCGATCTCCCGGCGCCCAACGGCCGCACAATTTTCGACCTGGAAATTTCGTCGTATCAAATCGACCTTGCGCCCGGTCTTGCGCCCGACATTGCGGTCCTGACCAACATCGCGCCTGATCACATCGACCGTCACGGCTCGATGGAAAACTATGTCGCCGTGAAGATGCGTCTGCTCGAACAGATTGCGAGCGATGGCCAGATCGCGGTCGGTGTTGACGACACCCACTCGGCCGCGATCTTCACGCGGCTCGCGGCGCGGCTTGGGACGAAGGCAGTGCCCGTATCGGTGGGCAAGGTGTTGGGGCGGGGAATCTTCGTCCTGGACGGTGCGCTTTACGACGCGCGCACGCAGCGCGCCGCCAAGGTGATGGATCTGTCGGCGGTGGCGCATCTGCCCGGTGCGCACAATTGGCAGAATGCAGCGCTCGCCTATGCCGCAACGCGCCCCTTCGTGAAGGACATGCGTGCCATCGCCGGGGCCATTGCTAGTTTCCCCGGCCTGCCGCATCGCATGGAGGAGGTCGGTCGCCTGGGCAAGTTGCGTTTCATCAACGATTCCAAGGCGACCAATGCAGACGCGGCGGCACGCGCGCTCGTGTGCTTTCCCGACATCTACTGGATCGCCGGCGGCAAGGCGAAAGCGGGCGGCATCGAATCGCTGCGGCCGCTTTTCCCACGCGTTCGCAAAGCCTATCTGATCGGCGAGGCGGTGGACGAATTCGCCCGCACGCTAGAAGGGTTCGCACCCTACGAGATTTCGCACACGCTCGATCAGGCAGTGACTAAAGCCGCCACGGATGCGCAGGCGTCGAACGTCGTATCGCCCGTTGTGCTGCTATCGCCGGCTTGTGCGTCCTTCGATCAGTTTCGCGACTACGAACATAGGGGTGACGATTTCCGTACGCGTGTCGCCGAGCTTGCGCCGGCTGCCGTGAGAGAGGCGTCATGACGCTTCTGGGTTCAGACAGGCGGGGATTTTCGGGCTGGTGGCGCACGATCGACAGCACCGCTCTGATCGCCATGCTGGCGCTGGTTGTGATCGGATTGGTGCTCGCCTTCGCCGCCAGCCCGGCTGCAACAGGCGGTCCGTTCACGCAGGGCGATTTCCGCTATGCCACAAAGCAGATTGCGTTTGCGGCGATCGCCGTCGTCATCCTTGGCTTTACGTCGACCATGTCACCGCGCGCCGTCAAACTGTCGGCCGCGGTCGTTTATGCGTTCGCCGTCATCGGCTGTGCCATCGTCCTGTTCACCGGCGATGAAGTGCTGGGTGCGAAGCGCTGGATCAATCTGGGCTGGCTTACGCTGCAGCCTTCGGAATTCCTCAAGCCAAGCTTTGCGATCCTCGCCGCTACGGTGCTCGCCGACAAGACGAAGATGATTCTGTCGAAGGAGGTCGTGGCGTTTCTGCTGGCGGCGCCCGCACTGGTCCTGCTTGTGCCGGAGCCGGATGTGGGACAGACGGGTCTTCTGCTGGCGCTGTGGGGCGCGCTGCTTTTCTTCAGCGGCGTCTCTTACATATGGATCGGCGTGTTGGCGGGCGGCAGTGCGTGTCTGGGCTTTGTCGCCTACGTCCTCTTCCCGCACGTCCATCACCGGCTCGACCAGTTCCTGAACGCAGACCAGACGGGCTACCAGACGGGACTGGCGTTGAAGGCGTTCGAGCATGGCGGCATCGCGGGCGTCGGTCCCGGCGCCGGCACCATTAAATACCATATTCCCGATGCCCATTCCGATTTTATCTTTGCCGTCGCAGGCGAGGAATTCGGGCTCGTGTTGTGCGGCACGATCGCGCTTCTGTTCTGCATCTTGAGTGTCAAGCTGTTGTTGCGGTCGGCCAGGATGGGCGATGCGTTTTCCAGCCTAGCCGGATCGGGGCTCGCGATCGTGGTTGCCCTGCAGGCCTTCATCAATATGGGCGTGGCCATCAGCCTGCTCCCTGCAAAGGGGATGACGTTGCCGTTCATTTCCTATGGCGGATCGTCGCTGTTCGCCGTCGCGCTGACGATGGGCTACGCGCTTTCCGTTACGCGTCAACGCTCCAAGATCGGCGAGCGGCATTACGAACTGTTCGGCTTCCTCAAGGAGGCGCCATCGTTATGACGACGATCGTGCTCTCCGCGGGTGGCACGGGCGGCCATCTTTTTCCGGCGCAGGCTCTGGCGCAGGAATTGTTGCGGCGCGGCCGTCGCATCGTCGTGATGACGGATGCGCGTGGACGACACTACGATTCCGCTTTTCCGGGTGCCGTGATCGCGGCCGTTCCATCCGCATCTTTCGCCGGGCGTTCGCTCGGTTCGCGCCTGCTGGCGCCGTTCCAGATTCTGGGCGGCATCGCGGTCGGTCTCGGCAAGCTCCTGCGGTTGCGCCCCGCCGCCGTCATCGGTTTCGGCGGCTATCCCAGTCTTCCGGTGATGACGGCCGCGTGGCTGATAGGCTTTCCAACCATCATTCACGAACAGAATGCGGTCCTGGGCCGCGTCAACCGGCGCCTGGCTGCGCGCGTCAAAGCCGTCGCCGCCTCTTTCCCTCTGGTGCGATTCGCGCCGAAAGATTCCAGCCGCGTCGTCTATACGGGCAATCCCGTGCGTGCTGAGGCTGCAAGACTGGCCGGCGCGTCTTATGTGCCGCCTGCGCCGGCAGGACAAATCCGGTTGCTTGTGTTCGGCGGCAGCCAGGGCGCACGCGCGCTCAGCGAGATCGTGCCCGCTGCCGTGGCTTTGCTTTCTTCCGCATTGCGCGAACGACTCCAAATCGTGCAGCAATGCAGATCGGAAGATATTGATTCGGTTCGCACGGCCTATGCGGCCGCAGATGTGAAGGTAGAGCTTGCCAGCTTCTTCGACGATCTTCCCGCCCGCATGGCGGCGGCGCATCTCGTGATCTGTCGGAGCGGCGCATCCACGATCAGCGAACTGGCGGCGATCGGCCGGCCGGCCATTCTCGTTCCTTATCCCTTCGCGACCGACGATCACCAGACGGCGAATGGCGGCGTTCTGACGGCTGCGTCCGCGGCCTGGTGCGTCCAGCAGCGCGATCTTTCGGCGGAGACTCTCGCGCCCTTGCTGGAACGCATTCTGAATGCGCCGGAAGAGCTGGCGCGCCGCGCGCATGGTGCGCGTTCGGTGGCGAAGACCGACGCAGCGCAGCGTCTCGCCGATCTCGTCGATTGCATCGCCGGCGTTCGTGCCGCCCCGTCCGTCGGGGAAAACCTGTCGGCGGGCGCAGTCCGATGATCGCGCCGGCTCCCACGCGCGTACCCTTCGGCGTCGGCCCGATCCATTTCATCGGCATCGGCGGTATCGGTATGAGTGGCATCGCCGAGATCATGCACAATCTGGGCTACAAGGTTCAGGGTTCGGACGCGGTTGACAGCGCCAGCGTGCGGCGTCTGCGGTCGCTTGGCATTCCCATTACGGTCGGGCACGCGAACGAAAACCTCAAAGACGCCGTCGTCGTCGTCTATTCCTCGGCGGTGAAGCCCGGCAATGCCGAATTCGATTCGGCGCGCGCGGCCAAGCTGCCCCTCGTGCGCCGGGCTGAAATGCTGGCCGAGATCATGCGGCTGAAAAACTGTATCGCGATCGCGGGCACCAACGGCAAGACGACCACCACCACGCTGGTGGCGGCTTTGCTCGACGCCGGCGGGCTCGATCCTACCGTCGTCAATGGCGGCATCATCAACGCCTACGGCACCAATGCGCGCCTGGGTGCGGGCGAATGGGTGGTCGTTGAAGCGGATGAAAGCGACGGCACGTTCCTGCGCTTGCCGGCGACCGTCGCGGTGGTGACCAATATCGATCCCGACCACCTCGACTATTACGTGACCTTCGAGCGGCTGCGGGACGCTTTTCAGCATTTCATCGAAAGCGTGCCTTTTTACGGTTTTGCGGTTCTCTGCCTCGATCACGCGGAAGTGCAGGCCATGGTGGGCCGCATCGAGGATCGCCGCCTCGTCACCTATGGCTTCAGCCCCCAGGCGGACGTGCGCGCGCTGAATGTGAGTTTCTCGGAAGGCGCGTCGCATTTCGATGTGGCGATCTCCAACCGGCGCACCGGTATCGAGACGCTGTTGGAACGTGTGAGCCTGCCGATGCCGGGCGAGCACAATGTGCAGAATGCGCTCGCCGCCATCGCGGTAGCGCATGAGCTGGGCATCGTGCCCACTACGATCTGCGCAGCGTTGGAGAAATTCGCCGGCGTGAAGCGGCGCTTCACCCGCGTGGGACAATGGAACGGCGCCGCCATCATCGACGATTACGGGCACAATCCGTTCAAGATCGCGGCGGCGCTGAAGGCGGCGCGGCAGGCTTATGGCGGCCCGATCGTCGCCGTGGTGCAGCCACATCGCTATACGCGCCTGCGCGACACGTTCGAGCAATTCTCGACCTGCCTCAATGAAGCCGATGTGGCGATCGTGGCGCCCGTCTATCCGGCGGGCGAACAGCCCATCGAGGGTTTCGATCGCGACGCTTATGCCGATTCGCTGCGCGCGCATGGGCACAGGAACGTGTTCGTCATCGATGGTCCGGAAGATTTGCCGCGTTTCGTGGCCGAGTATGCGAAACCGGGCGGTGCGGTCGTCTGTCTGGGTGCGGGCTCCATCACGCAATGGGCGCAGGGACTGGAAGCGGCCATGCTGACGCAGGAGGTGGCGGCGTGATGTCGACCCGTCTCCGCGATGCGTTGCCCGATGTACGCGGCACTTATACCGAGCGCGCGCCGCTCAACGATGTCGTCTGGTTCCGTGCCGCGGGGCCGGCGGAGATTCTGTTTCGTCCGGCCGATGTCGGGGATCTGCGCGCCTTTCTCATGACAAAGCGGGAAGCGATGCCCGTCACGGTGATCGGTGTCGGCTCGAACCTGCTGGTGCGCGATGGCGGCATTCCAGGTGTCGTCGTTCGCCTGCCGGCGAGCTTCGGCCGTTGCGCTGTTGAAGGCCATCTTCTGCGCGTGGGCGCCGCAGCGCTCGACGCTGCCGTCGCGCGTGCCGCTGCCGGTGCGGGGCTTGCGGGCCTCGAATTCCTGCGTGGCATTCCGGGCACGATCGGCGGCGCGCTCCGCATGAATGCGGGTTGCTACGGACGCGAGATCAAAGATGTGCTGGTGGAGGCGACTGCCATCGACGCGCAGGGCCGCAAGCATACTCTGTCGCGCGCCGACATGGATTTCTCCTATCGCAAAACGGACGCGCCCGCCGATTTCATCTTTGTCGAGGCCGTGCTCGAGGGCATACCCGACGATCCGGAAGCAATCCGCGCGCGCATGAATGTGCTCGTCGAACAGCGCGAAGCGACCCAGCCGGTCAAGGCGATGACGGGGGGGTCCACATTCAAGAATCCGGACCCGGAATTGGCCGGCGGCCGGAAGGCGTGGCAATTGATCGATGAAGCTGGCTGCCGCGGCCTGACAAAGGGCGCGGCCCAAATTTCCGCCAAGCACTGCAATTTTCTCATCAATATGGGCGGGGCGAGCGCCGGCGATCTCGAAGCCTTGGGCGAAGATGTCCGCGCCCGCGTGCGCGCCAAATTCGGCGTCGATCTCGATTGGGAGATCAAGCGCGTGGGCGTGCCATGACGATCCGGAAAGTGGCCGTGCTGTTGGGCGGGCGCTCTGCGGAGCGCGCCGTCAGCCTCGTGTCCGGCAAAGCGTGTGCCGACGCGTTACGCGGCGAAGGCTTCGATACGGTCGAAATCGACGCCCGCGACGGCCTGGCCCCGCAGCTCGCCGAAATCCGGCCGGATACCGTCTTCAATGCGCTGCATGGCCGTTGGGGCGAGGATGGCTGCGTCCAGGGTCTGCTGGAATTGCTGCGCATTCCCTATACCCATTCGGGCGTGCTCGCCTCCGCGCTCGCCATGCACAAGCAACGCGCGAAGGATGTGTTCCGCGCGGCGAACCTGCCGGTCGTGCGCAGCATCGTCGTCGATCGCCGCGAGGCGGGTGCGCGCCACATGATGGATCCGCCCTATGTGGTGAAGCCGGTGAACGAAGGCTCCAGCGTGGGCGTCTTCATCATTCGCAAGGGCGACAACCGGCCGCCCGGCGAACTCGGCAGCGATGCCTGGACGCTTTCCGACGAGATGATGGTGGAAGAATTCGTTCCCGGGCGAGAACTAACCGTCGCCGTGATGGGTGACAGGCCGCTCGGCGTGACCGAGATCGTGCCCAGGACAGCCTTCTACGACTACGAAGCGAAATATACCGAAGGCGGTTCGGCACATGTCATACCTGCGCAAGTTTCCTCTGTCGTGGCCGAAGAAGCCATGCGGCTTGCCGTGCGCGCGCATGCGGCCCTCGGTTGCCGGGGCGTCAGCCGGTCGGATTTCCGCTTCGACGATACGAGCGGCCGGGATCGTCTCGTGCTTCTCGAAGTGAACACGCAGCCTGGCATGACACCCACCTCGCTCGTCCCCGAGCAGGCCCGTCATGCGGGCATGAGCTTCGGGCAGCTCGTGCGCTGGATGGTGGAGGACGCCTCATGCGATCGCTGAAAGCCGATCGCAAACCCAAGGCAGGCCGCCGGCCGAAACCGGTTCGGCGCAGTG
>Ga0302324_100002054_pt1 | contig 47487 bp, 42 predicted proteins | sample Palsa_T0_1_FD_201949 | JGI IMG/M metagenome (GOLD analysis project Ga0302324, IMG submission 201949) | Peat permafrost microbial communities from Stordalen Mire near Abisko, Sweden - Palsa_T0_1 | ecosystem: Environmental > Terrestrial > Soil > Palsa > Peat permafrost | place: Sweden: Abisko...
CGTGCCCGCAACGGCGAATATCGGCTGGCGATCGTCCGTGGCCCGGCCGCCGTTCAGCGCGTGCTCGAGCTCACCAGCCTCGACGCCAGGCTCGACGTGATCGACGACCCATCCGAGGCGGACGGCCGAGCTTGGGGGCTCGGGGTCGGGGGGGTCTGGGGGGCCGGGGGGCCGGGGGGTCAGTGAAGCATTGCGCCGATCTCGTCGAGCTCGGGTGGCGCCTCGCCGAGTAGTACCCACGTCCCGTCGTCGCGGCGGGAGACGAGGCCCTGGCGGGTGAGCTCCTTGAGAGCCGTCGTCACCGTGGGGCGGCGGGCTCCGACAAGGCATGCGAGCAGCCTGTGCGTGAGCTGCAGCGGCAGCACGATCCCCTCTGGCGAGACTCGGCCCCAGCGCTCGGCGAGATGCCAGAACTCCAGCAGCAGTCTCGTCTCCACCCGCTGGACGCTACGGATCGCGAGCTGGACCGAAAGCGAGCGCGAGCGGTTCAACGCGCGCGTGAACAGAGCCGTTGTCAGCTCGGGCCATCGGGCCGTGCGCGCGGCGAAGTGGCCGTCGAGGACCGCGATTCGCGCCGTGTCAAGCACCGTCCAGCCGACGGAAGCAGCGCTCGCCGGGCGGTTGCGACTCTCCCAAGGCCGGAGGATCTCACCTTCGCCGACCAGTTCGGTGAACGACATGCCACCCAGCTTCACCTCACGCGACAGGATGCCGTCGATCACCAGCAGTCCGAGCGCTCCACGCGGGTCCGCGATGTCGCGCGCAAGTGCGGGCCAGTCCCCAGGGGTCAGGGTGTCGACTGCGGCGATCGCGTGTGCCCGCGCGGCCGTCGCGCGCTCCGGAGTCATGTCTTGCGCAAGATCCGGGTCGAGGTCCAGGATCGCAGCCGCACGCCGCTGACGCTGCTCGTATAGGGCTATATCGGGGCCGCCTGGGGGGTCGTGCTCGGCGGATATGGCAAGGCTGGGTCGCACTGGCTCACCTGTTCATGCCCGCATGGGTGGGTTCGCAAACCGCTCCCCTCAGGATCTGTGAAAATGCATGAATGGGCAAGGCTCCGATTGGGGAACATCCGAGCGATACCGAGGCTCACGACGTGCTCGCGGCCGAGGAATTCGCTGTCCCGGCGCCCGATCCGAGCATCGGCCACCCCGTGGTACTGCCAGAAGACCCCTCCGGAATCGCAGAGCCTCATGACGTGCTCGCCGCCGAGGAGTTCGCGCTGCCCGCTTCGCCGCCGCATCCGGGTGGTCCCATCGCTGGATCGCCGAGGCGCGCGGGACGCCGGGGCGCCTTTGTCCTCGGCGCGGTCGGGCTGCTCATCATCGGCCTGATCCTGCGTCGCCGCGGTCGGTAGGGGCTACTGCAGCAGCGGGTGCTCTTGTGCCCACGGCCTTGCGCGCTCGAGCTGCGCCGCCACCGCGAGGATCGTGGTCTCGTCGTGCAGCGGGGCGACGAGCTGGACCGCCAGCGGCAGGCCGAAAGGTGTAAGGCCGGCCGGTATTGATGCAGCGGGGTTGCCGCACACGTTCCAGACCGCGGTGTACGCGACGTAGGGAAGTGCGCGGAGGCTGGCGTGCAGGCTCCCGATCCCGTCGAGGGCGCCCAGCGAACGGGGCACGGAAGGGATCGTCGCGGTCAGCAGCAGGTCGTAATCGTCGAAGATGCGGTTGATCCTCTTGGCGAGTCGCTCGCCGTGGCCGATCGCCCATGTGACCGCGGGGGTTGGGAACAGCCGCGCCAGCGCAAGCGTCTGCCTGGTGCGGCGCTCGAACAGGTCGGGCCGCTCTACCAGCGCCGCCTCGTCACGCACCCCGCCGTAGAACTGGGGCACGAACGCGGGCGGGAGCTGCGGGTAGCGCAGGTCGAAGTCGCGGACGTCGTGGCCCAGCTCGCGCAGCGTGTCGGCCGTCCGCTCGAGCGCGCCTGCCTGCTCGGGCCCGAGCCGGACGCCCGGCGTGGCGGCTCGCGAGCAGACGGCGATCCGCAGGCGCCGCGGCTCGGTTGTCGCGGCGTCGGTGAAGGTGGTGGCGGGTTCACGGGCGCGGTAGCGGTCCGACGGCAGGTTGCCCCTGATCACGTCGTAGATCACGGCGGAGTCCCGGACGGACCGGGTGAGCGGGCCTACCGTTCCGAGCGCGTGCCAAAGGTCGGGCGCGGGGGCTGTGGAGACCCGACCACGCTGGGGCTTCAGTCCGAACAGTCCGCAGCAGGCGGCCGGAATGCGGATCGAACCGCCGCCGTCGCCGCCCATCCCCGCCGCTGCCATCCCGGCTGCCACCGCCACGGCGGTTCCGCCGCTCGACCCACCTGGAGTGCGGGCCGTGTCCCACGGGTTGCGGGTATAGCCGCCTGCGGCGGACTCGGTGAACGGCCACTGACCGAACTCCGGCATCCGCGTCTTGCCGATGATCACCGCGCCGGCGGCGCGCAGCCGCCGCACCGACTCGCTATCGGTTCGGGCGGGCTTGGTGCGCGCGGCGCCGCCGAACGTCGTGAGCTGTCCCGCCACGTCGAGCTCGTCCTTGATCGCGATCGGGACGCCGTAGAGCGGGCCGCGGTCGGCGGGCGGTGTCGGGCCCGCGTCGCGGGCCGCCGCCTCTTTGAGCGCTTCGTCGTGGAGGACGATTCGGAACGCATTGAGGGTGGGGTCGAGGCGCTCGATCCGTTTGAGCAGGGTTTGCGTCAGCTCCGTGGCGGAGATCGCTTTGCGGCGGATCAGCTCGGCCTGGCCGCTTACGCCCGCATACGCGATGTGTGCCTCATCCATGGTGCGGGTGACAGTAACGGTGCTCGGTTTGGGGGAGAGATGTTGCGGCGCGTTACCCATGAGTCACGCGGATGGTGGGATCGTGGGGGGCGTGATGAATGTCGAGGCTCGGGCGCGTGGAGGATTTCGACGCTCAGGTGGGTGGAGGCGACGACGTGGACGACTTTAAGGTCGCTATTCGACCTCAAAGTCGTCCACGTGACGTGGTCATCGCTGCGCTCGCGGATCGGCAGCAAGGAGTCGTTGCGCATCGGCAGTTGGTGGCGCTTGGGTACAGCGCGAGTTCAATCCAGCGCGGCATCAAGGCTGGCCGCCTCCACGTCAGGCACCGCGGCGTATACGCGGTCGGGCGGCGCAAGCTGACCCAGCGCGGGCGGTGGATGGCGGCGGTGCTGGCTTGTGGACCTGAGGCTGTGCTGAGCCATCGCGACGCGGCAGCCCTGCATGGGCTGCGGCCGAGTGGGAGCCGCGCCGCGGTGCACGTCACCGTACCCGGCCGGACCCGGCGAGGTCAGAAGGGCATCATCGTCCACAACGTCCGCCGCCTCCACCCCAAGGATCGCACCGTCGTTGACGGGATCCCTGTTACCTCGGTGCACCGAACCCTGCTCGATTATGCGGAGATCGCGCGGCCCCAGGAGCTCAGATGGGCGTTCGAGGCGTACGACCGCCAGGACCTGCTCGACATGCGCAAGCTCAACGCCCTGATCGCCCGGAACCCCGGGCGCCATGGGATCAAGCTGCTGCTCGCGCTGACTGCGGCGTACCGTGGCGCGGCCGACACGCGCTCCCGCAACGAGCGGCGGTTCCTGGAGCTGATCCGTGAGGCCCGAGTGCCGGAGCCGTCGGTGAATGTGGTTGTTGCCGGGATTGTGGTCGACTTCTATTGGCCGCAGCAGCAGCTCGTCGTCGAGGTCGACTCCTACACGTATCACCACACCCCGGCGGACCGGGCTGAGGATCGCCGCAAGCAGCGGGTGCTCCGTAAGGCTGGGTGCGAGGTGTTGAGGGTGATGGATACGGAGATCGAGGAAGCAGCGGCCGCCGTGGCGAGCGACGTCGAGGCCTCCCTCAGCGCTTGCGCGGCGCGATCAGGTCGGTGATCGTGCCCTCGGCGAGCTCGGCCGCGAAGCCGACCGTCTCCGACAGCGTGGGGTGGGGGTGGATCGTGAGGCCGAGGTCCTCGGCGTCGGAGCCGAGCTCGATCGCGTGTACGGTCTCGGCGATCAGCTCGCCGGCGTTCACGCCGACCATGCCGGCGCCGAGGAGCCGGCGTGAGCCCGGCTCGAACAGCAGCTTCGTCAGGCCCTCGTCGCGGCCGAGCGAGAGCGCTCTGCCGGACGCCGCCCAAGGAAAGACCGCCTTCTCCACCTTCACTCCCTGAGCCTTCGCTTCGATCTCGGTCAACCCCATCCACGCCACCTCGGGGTCCGTATAAGCGACCGACGGGATGGCCCGTGGGTCGAACGCCGCGCCCGGGATGCCGGCGATCACCTCGGCGGCGACCTTGCCCTCGTGGCTGGCCTTGTGGGCGAGCATCGGGTTGCCGACGATGTCGCCGATCGCATGGATGTGCGGGACGTTCGTGCGCATCTGGGCATCGACCGGGATGAAGCCACGCTCATCGACGCGCACCCCGGCGGCGTCGGCGCCGATCGAGGCGCCGTTGGGGCGTCGGCCGATCGCGACGAGCACCCGATCGAAGACGCTGTTCTGCGCGCCGTCGAACTCGACCTTCAGGCCCTTCTTCTGCGCTGTGGCGGCGGTGACCTTCGTGCCGAGCATGATCGCCTCGTAGCGTGCGGTGATCCGCTTCTGCAGCGGCCGAACGAGGTCCGGGTCGCAGCCCGGGATCAGCCTGTCGAGGACCTCGACCACAGTGACCTTAGAGCCGAGGGCGTCGTACACCGTCGCCATCTCCAGCCCGATGATCCCGCCGCCGATCACGAGCATGCGCTTCGGGATCTCCGACAGCTCGAGCGCGCCGGTCGAGTCAACGATCCTTGGGTCCTCGGGGAGCCCTGGGAGCGTCGCCGCCTCGGAGCCGGCGGCGATGATGCAATGGTCGAAGGACACTGTCTCCTCGCCGACGACGAGCAGGTTCGGGCCGGTGAAGCGCCCGACACCGGTCAGCACCTGCACCTTGCGCTGTTTCGCCAGGGCCGACAGGCCGCCGGTCAGCTTGGCGACGACAGACTCCTTCCAGGCGCGCAGCGCGTCGATGTCGACCGCCGGCTTACCGAACGAGATGCCATGCGCGGCCATCTCCTCTGCCTCGGCGACCACGCGCGCGGCATGCAGGAGCGTCTTGGAGGGGATGCAGCCGACGTTCAGGCAGACACCTCCGAGGATTGGGTAGCGCTCGACGAGGATTGTGTTCAGGCCCAGATCGGCGGCTCGGAATGCGGCCGTGTAGCCGCCGGGGCCGGCGCCGAGCACGACGACGTCAGCGTGGTGGTCACCCGCGGCCCGGGCTGGGGCGGGGGGTGGCGGGGCCGCGGCAGCGGCAGGGGGCGGCGGGGCGGGAGGCGCTGGGGCCGGGGGTGCCGGGGCCGCGGCAGCGGCAGGGGGCGGCGGGGCCGCCGGTGCCGGGCCGGCGCCGTCGGGGTCGATCAGCAGCAGGACGCTTCCCTCAGATACGCGGTCTCCGAGCGCGACGCGGAGCTGTTTGATGATTCCGGCCGTCGGCGAGGGGATCTCCATCGTCGCCTTGTCGGATTCGAGCGTGACGAGCGGGTCCTCGACGCCGACGGTGTCGCCCGGCGCGACGAGGATCTCGATCACGGGAACGTCGGTGAAGTCCCCGATGTCGGGGACCCTGACCTCGGTAGCGCTCGTCATTGATCAATCCCACGAGTTCGCCGCCAGGCGAACTCGCAAGCAAGGACGAAGTCCTTGCCGCTCACAGCAGCGCCCGCCGCAGGTCGCTCAGAACCTTGGCGAGGTGAACGGTGAAGCGTGCGGCGGCGGCGCCATCGATCACGCGGTGATCGTATGACAGCGAGAGGGGCACGATCAGGCGCGGCGTGAACTCCTTTCCGTTCCAGACCGGTTTCATCGCGGCGCGGCTGACGCCGAGGATCGCGACCTCGGGGGCGTTGATGATCGGCGTGAAGCCGGTGCCGCCGATGCCGCCGAGACTCGAGATCGTGAACGTCGCGCCCTGCATGTCGACCGGGCCGAGCTTGCCCTCGCGTGCCTTGCCCGACAGCGTGGTGAGCTCGCGCGCGATGTCGAGAATGCCCTTCTCGTCGGCGTTCTTGATCACCGGCACGACCAGGCCCTGCGGCGTGTCGGCCGCGAAGCCGATGTTGTAGTAGCGCTTCAACACCAGCTCGTCGCCGTCGAGCGAGGCGTTGAAGTCGGGGAACGCCTTCAACGTGGCGACCGACGCGACGACGAGAAATCCGACCATCGTCAGCTTCACCCCGTCGCGCGCGTGCTCCTCATTGAGCTGCTTGCGGAACGCCTCGAGCTCGGTCACGTCCGCGTCGTCGTTCTGGGTGACGTGAGGGATCATCGCCCAGTTGCGAGCCAGGTTCCGGGCCGCGATCTTCTGGATCCGCGACAGCGGCCGGCGCTCGATCGGGCCGTACTTCTCGAAGTCGATCGTGGGCCATGGGGCCAGGTCGAGGCCGGTTGCGGGCGGTGGCGGTGAGGCCAGGAAGCGCTCGACGTCGTCCTTCGTGATGCGACCCTTGCGGCCGGTTCCGGACAGGTTCGCGAGCTTCACGCCTTGCTCTCGGGCGATCCGGCGCACGCTGGGGCTCGCGTAGGGGGGCGCGCCGGCGGTCGCGGCGTCCCCCCCCGGCCAGGGCTCGCGTTCGGTGCTGGGCTCGTGCGTCTCGCTGGGTTCACGCAATTGGCCGCGGGGAAACGCCCCGACCGCCGCCGGTGACCCGGTAGATGGCCCCGGTGCTCCGTCTCGCTCCGATGGCTCGGTGGGCGCTCCGGACGCCGCCCGGGGGCTTGAGCTTGCTGGTGGCTCCGACTCCTCCTCCGGCTTCCCCTCCGTCGCCTCCAGCGTCAGTACAACCGTGCCCTCGGACACCTTGTCGCCGACCTTCACCAGCAGTTGCTTCACCTTGCCCGCTACGGGGGCGGGGACGTCCATGGTGGCCTTGTCGGACTCGAGCGTCAGGAGGGGGTCCTCGATGGCAACGGTGTCACCGGGAGCGACGAGGATCTCAATCACCGGAATGTCGGTGAAGTCACCGATGTCGGGCACCGCGACGTCGATCACGCCGGTCGCGGTCATGTCGAGGTCGGGATCGGGGCTTCGGGATCGATCTCATAGCGGTCGATCGCCTCCTGCACGCGTGCCGGCTCGAGATCGCCCTGGTCGGCGAGGGACTTCAGCGCGGCGACGGCGACGTAGTGGCGGTCGACCTCGAAGAAGCTCCGAAGGTTGCGCCGGTAGTCGCTGCGACCGTAGCCGTCGGTGCCGAGCACACGGTAATCGCGCGGTACCCACTGGCGGATCTGGTCGGCGAACGTGCGCATGTAGTCGGTCGAGGCGATCACCGGGCCGCGGTGGGCCGCGAGGCACTTCTCGACGTAGCTCTGCTTCGGCTTCTTCGTCGGGTGGAGCGTGTTCCAGCGCTCGACATCGATCCCGTCGCGGCGCAGCTCGGTGAACGAGGTCACGCTCCAGACGTCGGCGGCGACGCCGAAGTCCGTCTCGAGCAGCTCGGCGGCCGCCACCACCTCGCGCAGGATCGTCCCCGAGCCGAGCAGCTGCACACGAGGACGGCGGGAGCGCGCCGATGCGCCCGGGCGCAGAAGGTACATACCGCGCAGGATCCCGTCCTCGATGCCGTCCTGCATCGCCGGGTGCGGGTAGTTCTCGTTCATCAACGTCAGGTAGTAGAAGACGTCCTGCTGCTCGGCGACCATTTCGCGCAACCCCGCCTGGACGATGACCGCGACCTCGTAGCCGAAAGCCGGGTCATACGAGCGACAGTTGGGGACCGCCGAGAACAGCACGTGACTGTGGCCGTCTGCGTGCTGCAGGCCCTCGCCGTTAAGCGTCGTGCGGCCGGCGGTGCCGCCGAGCAGGAAGCCCCGCGTGCGACTGTCGCCGGCGGCCCAGATCAGGTCGCCGACGCGCTGATAGCCGAACATCGAGTAGTAGATGTAGAACGGGATCATCTGCTCGCCGTGGGCGCTGTAAGAGGTGCCGGCGGCGATCCACGACGAGACCGACCCGGCCTCGGTGATCCCCTCCTCGAGGATCTGCCCGTGCGCGTCCTCCTTGTAGAACATCAGTTGCTCGGAGTCCTGGGGCTGGTAGAGCTGCCCGCCGGGGGCGTAGATGCCGATCTGCCGGAACATGCCCTCCATCCCGAACGTGCGCGACTCATCGGGGATGATCGGCACGATTCGGCGCCCGATCGCCTTGTCTCGCAGGAGGGCCGCAAGGATGCGCACGAACGCCATCGTGGTCGAGATCTCGCGCTCGCCGGTGCCATCGAGCTGGCTCTGGAAGATCTCCAGGCCGGGGACCTCGAGGGGCTCGGCGCGCCGCCGTCGTATCGGCACGTGGCCACCCAGCGCAGCACGGCGCTCACGCAGGAACTCCATCTCGGGACTGTCAGGAGGAGGCTTGTAGAACTCGGCCGCGCGCACCTGCTCGTCGGTCAGCGGCAGCTCGAACCGATCGCGGAAGGCCAGCAGCGCGTCCTCGGTCATCTTCTTCGCCTGGTGGGTGATCATCTGTCCCTCACCGGAGACGCCCATCCCGTAGCCCTTGACCGTCTTGGCCAGGATCACCGTAGGCTGACCGGTGTGCTCTACCGCCGCCTTGTAGGCGGCGTAGACCTTCTGCTGATCGTGGCCGCCACGGTTGAGCAGCCAGACCTCCTCGTCGCTCATGTCCTTGACCAGTTCGAGCAGCCGCGGGTCGCGCCCGAAGAAGTGTTCGCGAACGTAGGCGCCGTCACGGGACTTGAACGTCTGGTAGTCGCCGTCCACGCACTCGTCCATCACCCGCACGAGCGCACCGTCGGGATCAGCGGCGAGCAGCGGGTCCCAGCGGCCGCCCCAAACCACCTTGATCACGTTCCAGCCGGCGCCACGGAAGTCCGATTCGAGCTCCTGGATGATCTTGCCGTTGCCGCGGACGGGGCCGTCGAGTCGCTGGAGATTGCAGTTGATGACGAAGATCAGGTTGTCGAGGTGCTCCCGTCCGGCGAGACCGATCGAGCCCATCGACTCGGGCTCATCCATCTCGCCGTCGCCGAGGAACGCCCACACCTTGCGCCCGTCGGTGTCCGCGATCCCTCGCGCGTGTAGATATTTCATGAACCGCGCCTGATAGATCGAGGTGATCGGTCCGATCCCGAGTGAGACGGTTGGGAACTGCCAGAAGTCGGGCATCAGCCACGGATGGGGGTAGCTCGACAGCCCGCCACCGCCGACGTCCTGGCGGAAGCGGACCAGCTCGTCCTCGCTCAGCCGGCCCTCGAGGTAGGACCGCGCATAGATTCCCGGCGAGGAGTGGCCTTGGAAGTAGACGAGGTCGCCTCCGTGATCGGGTCCGGCTGCGTGCCAGAAGTGGTTGAAGCCGACCTCGTACAGGGTGGCGGCCGACTGGTAGCTGGCGATGTGACCACCGAGCTCGGACGTGACCTTGTTGGCACGAACGACGATCGCGATCGCGTTCCAGCGAACCAGCGAGCGAAGCCGCCGCTCGACCGCGGGGTCGCCCGGGAACGGCGGCTCCCGCTCGGCTGCGATCGTGTTCACATAGGGGGTGTTGAGGTCCGCGGTCGGGCCTGCGCCGGCGCCGTGTGCGCGCTCGACAACCTGGCTGAGTAGATGTCGCGCTCGCGCCGGCCCGTCGTGGGCGAGAACCGCGTCGAGCGCCTCGAGCCACTCGCCGGTCTCGACTGCGTCGATGTCGCTTCGGGCGCCGTTCGTGGCGCTGCTCTGGATCCGGTCGGTCACGACGTTTTCCGGTGCACGGGTTTGCTGACGCGGTTGATGACTCACTATACCTTCGGCTGCTCGTCTCCTTGCGCCGAGTGGCTCCCGGTGCTTAGATCGTTGCTTCAACACCCGACCCTGAGGAGAGGGAATGCGTGTCAAGATTCGGGTAACGGTCAACGGCGAAGAACGCGCGGCTGAGGTAGAGCCGCGCGACTTGCTCGTGCACACATTGCGCGATCAGCTGGGCCTTACCGGCACCCACGTAGGCTGCGATACATCGAGCTGCGGAGCTTGCACCGTCCATCTCGACGGCGAGGCCGTCAAGAGCTGCACAGTGCTGAGCGTCCAGGCGGACGGACACGAAGTGGTGACGATCGAGGGCCTCGCGGGCGAGGATGGAAAGCTCCATCCCCTGCAGGAGGGTTTTTGGGAGAAGCACGGCCTGCAGTGCGGATTCTGTACCCCCGGGATGATCATGGCTGCGGCTGACCTGCTTGCCCGCAACCCGAACCCGACCGAGGAGGAGATTCGCCACGGTCTCGAGGGCAACCTCTGCCGCTGCACCGGCTACCACAACATCGTCAAAGCCGTGCAGCACGCAGCCGCCGTCCAGGCGCCCGCGGAGGTGACGGCATGAGCTCCGTCGGCACTTCGCTGAAACGTAAGGAAGACCCGCGTCTGATCACCGGCCGCGGTAACTACACGGACGACATGACGCTGCCGGGGATGCTGCACGCGGCGTTCGTGCGCTCCTCCGAGGCGCACGCCCGGATCACGGCCATCGACGCGACGGCCGCGAGCGAGCGAGCGGGCATCATCGGCGTGTTCACCGGCGAGGATCTCGCCGACGTCGTGGCGCCGATGCCGATGGCATGGGTGCCGCCCGGGATCGAGGTGAAGACACCGGAGCGGTGGCCTCTGTCAAAGGGCGAGGTCAACCATGTCGGCGATGCGATCGCCCTCGTGGTCGGGCGTAGCCGCGCAGAGGTAGCCGACGCCGTCGACGACGTGATCGTCGACTATGACCCGCTCCCGGCCGTGACGGATCCGGAAGCCGCGCTCGAGCCGGGGAGCCCGCTCGTGCACCAGGAGCTCGGCACCAACCGCTCGCACGATTGGTCGCTGGGCGGTGGCGACGTCGAAGCCGGGCTCGCCGCGGCAGATGTCGTGGTCGAGCGGCGGATCGTCAACCACCGGACCTCCGGTGCGCCGATCGAGCCACGCAGCGCGATCGCCGACTTCCGTGCCGGCGAGCTGACGCTCTGGACCTCGACCCAGGTCCCGCACTTCGTGCGCCTGTTCATGGCGATCGTTCTCGGCACCAGCGAAGACAAGGTGCGAGTCGTCGCGCCGGACGTCGGCGGCGGCTTCGGCGCCAAGCTCCAGTTCTGCGCCGAAGAGGTGATGGTGAGCTGGGCCTCACGCAAGCTCGGGCACCCGGTCAAGTGGACCGAGACGCGTTCGGAGCACATGGCAACGTGCCATCACGGTCGCGACCAGATCGCATACGTCCGCATGGGCGCGACACGTGAGGGCAAGATCACCGCACTGCACGCGAAGATCATCGCCGACTTCGGTGCCTACTTCGGCATGCTCACGCCCACGATCCCCTCCCTGGGCGCGTTCGTGATGAGCGGGGTGTACGACATTCCGGCGGTCAAGACCGACATCGTCGGAGTCTTCACGAACAAGTGCATGACGGACGCGATTCGTGGTGCCGGTCGCCCGGAGGCGACACACATGATCGAGGTCTGCGTCGATCAGCTCGCTGCCGAGCTGGACATCGATCCGCTCGAGCTGCGGCGACGCAACTTCATCGCCGCCGAATCCTTCCCCCACGAGGTCGCCTACGGGATCGTCTATGACAGCGGCAACTACCAGGGCACGCTCGCGCGCATGCTCGAGCACCTCGACTACGGGGCCTTCCGGGACGAGCAGGCAGAGCTGCGGGAGCGAGGTGTCTACCGCGGGATCGGATTCTCGACCTACACGGAGATCTGCGGCCTCGCCCCCTCCCGTGTGACCGGGCCCGCGGGGTTCGGTCTGCAGACGGGGCTGTGGGAGTCGGCGGTAGTGCGCGTGCATCCAACCGGTGCGGTAACGGTGTTCACCGGAACCTCCGGGCACGGGCAGGGCCATGACACCGTGTTCGCCCAGATCGCTGCCGATCGGCTCGGCGTCTCGCCCGAGGTCGTCGAGGTCGTCCACGGCGACACCGGCACAGGACCGATGGGTCTCGGAACGTACGGCTCGCGGTCGATGGCCGTCGGCGGCGAGTCGCTGGCCCGCGCCGCGGAGCGGGTGGCCGAGAAGTGCAAGCGGATCGTCGCCCACCAGCTCGAGGCGGCGCCCGAGGACATCGAAGTCGCCGACGGCATGTTCCGCGTGCGCGGCACAGAAAAGGGAATGGCGCTCGCCGAAATCTCCGGCATCGCCCACGTCCGACCGGAGCTGCTGCCCGAGGGGCTGGAGCCGGCGCTCGAGGAGCACGCCTTCTATGACCCCGAGAACTTCGTCTTCCCGTTCGGCGCGCACGCGTGCGAGGTCGAGGTGGACGTCGAGACGGGCAAGGTGGAGGTGATCCGCTACCTCGCGGTCGATGACTGCGGCAACCCGCTGAATCCACTGCTGATCGACGGCCAGGTCCACGGTGGGATCGCGCACGGGATCGGACAGGCGCTGTACGAGAAGATCACCTACGACGAGAACGGGCAGCTTGTGACGGGCACGCTGGTCGACTACTCGCTTCCCACGGCGGCCGAGCTGCCCTCGTTCGAGACGGATCGGACGGTGACGCCGTCGCCCGTCAACTCGCTGGGGGTCAAGGGGATCGGCGAGGCAGGCACGATCGCGAGCTCCGCGGCAGTGCTGAATGCGGTGATCGACGCGCTGCGACCGCTCGGCGTCGGCTATATCGACATGCCGTGCACACCAATGAGGGTGTGGACTGCGATCCAGGAGGCGAGGCCATGATCTCGGAAAGCTTCGACTATGTTCGGCCCGAGTCGCTGGAAGCGGCGATTCATGCGCTGGCCGACGGCGGCGAGGACGCCAAGCCGCTCGCCGGCGGCCACTCGCTGCTGCCGCTGATGAAGCTGCGCCTCGCCGTACCCACGCTGCTCGTCGACCTCCAGGGACTGCCGGGGCTGTCCGGCGTCCAGCGTGAGAACGGGACCCTGCGGATCGGGGCGTTGACGCGCCACGCGACCCTCCAGGACGCCGGTCTGGGCGTGATCAGCGAGACCGCCCACAAGATCGCCGACCAGCAGGTGCGCAACAGAGGCACGATTGGCGGGTCGCTGGCACACGGCGATCCGGCGTCGGACCTACCGACGCTGCTGGTCACCCTCGAAGGAACCGTCACCGTGCAGGGGGCCGGCGGGCAGCGCGTGATCGAAGCCGCCGACCTGTTCGAGGACTACCTCTCGACCACGGTGGCTCAGGGTGAGATCATCACGGAGGTGCGGCTACCTGCGCTCGACGGTTACGGCGGCGCCTACGAGAAGTTCACGCGCCGCTCCGAGGACTGGGCGATGGTCGGCGTTTGCGCGGTCGTGCAGGAGCGCGACGGTGTGGTCTCCGACGTCCGGATCGGCATGACCAACATGGGCTCGACGCCGCTGCGTGCGAGCGCCGCCGAGGACGCGCTGCGCGGACGGCCGCTCGATGCGGCGTCGATCGCTGCCGCCGCCGAGCGAGCGGACGAAAGCACCGATCCACCATCCGACCTGAACGCGACCGACGTGTACAAGCGGCACCTGGCGCGCGTGCTGACGCGTCGAGCGCTGACGCGGGCAGCCGGGATCGAGGAGTGAGCGCGGCGAACAGCGGCGACAAAGTCCATGCGGTAGCGGCCGCACTCGCCGGGGAGGGCTATCTCGCCGGGCGCGAGGTGGCGACCATCCTGCACCTAGCGATCGCGCTCGAGCAGCCGCTCCTGCTCGAGGGCGAGGCTGGGGTCGGCAAGACCGAGCTTGCTCGTGCCTGGGCGTCGGCGACCGACGCCCGGCTCGTCCGCCTGCAATGCCACGAGGGGATCGATGTGCACCAGGCGCTGTACGACTGGGATCACGCCAGGCAGCTGCTCTCGCTCCGCGCCTCGGAGCGAGGCGCCAGCGCGCCGGAGCTGTACTCACGTGAGTTCCTGGTCCGCAGACCTCTGCTCGAGGCCCTCGAGCACGATGGCCCCGTCGTGCTTCTGATCGACGAGGTCGACCGTGCCGACGACGCGTTCGAGGCGTTCCTGCTCGAGCTACTGGCCGACTTCCAGGTCACGATCCCCGAGCTCGGAACGATCGCGGCAGTGGGCCGCCCGCTGGTCGTGCTGACGTCGAACCGCACACGTGAGCTTCACGACGCGCTGAAGCGACGCTGCCTGTACCACTGGATCGACTACCCGGACCCTGACCGAGAGCGCGAGATCGTTCTGACTCGCCTGCCGGGCGTCAGCGACGAGATCGCCACTCGCGTGGTCGCGGCGGTCGGCCGGCTACGCGAGGCCGGCCTCTACAAGGTGCCGGGCGTCGGTGAGACCGTGACCTGGGCGCGGGCGCTGCGCGCGCTCGGCCCGCAGTCGCTCCAGGAGACATTGGGCGCGGCCCTGAAGGTCCGCGAGGACATCGAGCGCGTGCGCGAGCAGGGTGTGCTCGAGGGTGTCTGAGGACGAGGAATCGGCTGCTCGCTCGCGCCCCGGCACGGGCGCGGCGCTCACCGAGCGGCTCGGCGCGCTGTGCGAGCTGCTGCGTGCGCGGGGGGTCCGCGTCGGTACCGGTGAGCTGCTCGCGGCTCACCGGGCGCTGCAGGTACTTCCCGATCCGGGCGATGCGACGCTCGCCCGGCTTGCGTTGCGGTCTACGTTGTGTTCGTCGCGCGAGCACCTGGAGGCGTTCGACGACGCGTGGCTGCAGTGGCAGCATGGCGCCGAAGTGGGCCTCGACGGCGCCACTGTGCCACCCGAGCTCGACGAAGCGATCCGTTCTCTGCTGCCGCGCACACTCGTGCCCTCGGCGGCGTCCGCGCCGGATCTCGAGGAATCCGAGCCGGTCGCGGCGGCATGGAGCGACGCCGAGATCCTGCTCGATCGGGACTTCGCTTCTTACGACGAGCGCGACCGGGCCGCCGCGCTCGCGCTGCTGCGCCGGAGCGCCACACGCGGTCCGCAGCGTCGCACGCGCCGCGTGGTCCCATCGCGGCGCGGCCGGCGGATCGACCTCCGCGCCACGATGCGAGCGTCGTGGCGGACCGGCGGTGAGCCGTTTGAGCTACGCCGCTCAGGGCATCCGCTCGAGCCCCGCCCGCTTGTGCTCGTCGCCGACATGTCCGGTTCGATGGCGCCGTACGCGTTGATGCTGCTCGCCTACATGCAGGCGACTGTGACGGCCAGGCGTCGTGTCGAGGCGTTCGCGTTCGCGACCCGTCTGACCCGGATCACGCACGAGCTACGCGGCCGCGACCCGGAGGCGGCGCTGCGCCGCGCCGACGCGGCGCTGGCCGACGCGCGCGGTGGTACCCGCATCGGCGAGGCGGTCGGGGCGCTCAATCGTGAGTACGGCCGCCTGATCGGCCGTGGCAGCGTCGTCATCCTGCTGTCCGACGGATGGGACCGCGGCGATCCCGAGCTGCTTGGCCACGAGCTCGCGCGGCTGCGTCGCTGTGCGAGAGCGTTGATCTGGCTCAACCCACTTGCAGCCGATCCTCGGTGGGAGCCGCTGACGCGCGGGATGGTGGCGGCATCGCCGCATCTCGACCAGATCCTCCCGGGAAACAGCCTGCGGTCACTCGGAGCGCTGGCGGATCTGCTCGAGCGCGTGGAACAGTGAACGGGCGGCCGAAATGATCGCCGGCGTGGTGCTCGCCGCCGGCGAAGGCCGGCGCTTCGGCGGCGGTAAGCAGCTTGCGTCGCTCGACGGTCGTCCGCTGCTCGAGCATGCGCTCGCGGCGGCGGCGGCGGCGAGCGGGCTCGACCTGCGGCTCGTGGTGCTCGGAGCGAACGCGGAGCAGATCATCAACGCGGTTGATTTGTCCGGCCACGAGGTGGTCTTGTGCATGGGCTGGAGAGAGGGGCTCGCCGCGTCCTTGCGCGCCGGGGTGACGGCAGCGCAGTCCGCCGGTGCCGACGCGATCCTGATCACGCTCGGCGACCAGCCGCGGGTGGGCGCAGAGGCGATTGCGCGCGTCCTCGCCGCCCGCGGCGGTCCCGATGGGACCAGCAATGCGATACGCGCGAGCTACTCCGGTGTTCCCGGTCATCCCACATTGCTCGAAGGCGAGCTGTTCGACGACTTACTCGAGCTGAGCGGCGACGAAGGTGCGCGCAGCGTCTTCAAGTCTGCGAACACCTATTTCGTCCCCTGTGACGATGTCGCTGTCCCCACCGACGTGGACGTCGTCGGCGACCTGACCGCGCTGAGCGGATCACCGCCCGCCGACGAACCGCGAAAGGAAAAGAGATGAAGCTCGAGCAGACCTTCGAAGTGCAAGCGCCCGCCGACCGAGTCTGGTCGATGCTGACGGACCTCGCGAGCGTTGCGCCGTGCCTGCCCGGTGCGCAGCTGACCGACCATGGGGAGGACGGCAGCTACGAGGGTACGTTCACGGTCAAGCTGGGACCCACCACCGCCTCCTATCGCGGTCGCATCCACTTCCAGGAACGCGACGACGAAGCTCGCCGGGCGGTGATGCATGCTTCGGGCCAGGACAAGCGCGGTCAGGGTGGGGCAACCGCCACGATGATCACCACGGTCGCCGAGAACGGGCCCGTCAGCAACGTCACCGTCGACACCGACCTGCTGATCACCGGCAAGCTCGCGCGCTTCGGTCGTGGCGGGATGATCGAGGACATCTCGAACCGGCTGCTCTCGGACTTTGCGAGCTGCCTGCAGGCGAAGCTGGCCGAGCCCGCCGGGGCAGCCGGCGACGGTCCCACGGCCGACGACGGGGGCGCTCCAGCTCAAACGGATGCATCCGGCGACTCGCCTGCGTCCGCCGGCGCTGCCTCAACCGAAGCGCAGCCGGCGCCCAACACGATCAGCGGTACAACCCTGATCGTCACCACGCTGAAGGGAACGCTCCGGCGGAACGGACCGGCGATCGGCGTGGCGGTTCTCGCCGTGGCGGTCCTCGCCGGCTGGCGAGCGCGCCGCCGGCGCGGTTAGCTCAAGGCTTCGTCCACGGTCCCGGCTTGAGCGAAATGGCGTGGGCCGCAACCGCCGTGAGCGCGATCAGGGCCGCCGCGGTGGCGAGCGGTGCAGCGTCGCTGACGCGCAGGGCGAGCAGCGCGCCGACGAGCGCGCCGAGCGCCATCGCGGCAATCGACAGGGTCCGCCGTGCGAGCTGGGACCCCGGGCCGCCGATCACAGAGGCATCCGAGGCGATCCCGGTCAGCGTCATCGTCAGCACCGTGGTCACCAGGTCGCGGACGCCCAGCCGGCGGACGGTCGCGTTCTGGATCCCCATGCCGACACCGAGCAGGACGATAAGGCCGTAACGGGTCCCGGACCCGACGTGCGCGCCGGCGCCGGTGGCGGCGGCGACCGCGACCGCGGCCGCAACGAAGGCGAGCTGGAAGGTCAGAGCGGCGCGGAGGTGGAGCCCGCGATGGCCGCCGATCCGTATCCCCAGCCTGCCGCCGATCAGCCCGCCGATCAGAAACGCGGCGAGTGCGGCCAGCGACGCCGCGGCCGAGAGGCCCCGCGCGCCCGCGAGGGCGAAGCCGAGGAAGACGACGTTCCCGGTCATGTTCGCGACGAACACGTGCCCGAGCCGCAGGTAGCTCGTCGCGTCGACAAGCCCGGTGACGACCGTGAGGACGAGCATCAGCGGTGGCAGCGGGCCGTCACGGGTCTCGCTCGGTGGATGCAGCGTGTCGAGAACTTCACGCCAGACGCTCACGAGACCACCTGTCCGTCCTTTCGATAGTTGACCTGCTTCGCGCCAACCGGCGTATTACTGCCATGGAGAACGTCTGGGAGTATCCCCGCCCGCCGGCCGTCGTGCCGTGTGAGCGGCGTGTCCGCGTCGAGGTCGGCGACCAGGTTCTGGCCGACTCGGTCCGGGCGCTGCGCGTGCTCGAGACGAGCCACCCGCCGACGGTCTATGTGCCGGCCGGCGATGTCCGCGTGGACCTGCTCGTGGCAAGCGATGCGAGACCGACGTGGTGCGAGTTCAAAGGGGCCGCGCACTATCTCGATGCGACCCCCGGCGTCGGGCGGGTCCCCGCGGTCGCGTGGATGTACCTGGTGCCATCGCCCGGGTACGAGGAGCTGCGCGACCACATCGCCTTCTACCCCGGGCGCGTGGACCGCGCGTGGATGGACGATGAGCTCGTCACAGCCCAGGAGGGTGACTTCTACGGCGGCTGGGTGACGGCCGACCTCGTCGGTCCATTCAAAGGGCCGGCCGGCACGCTCGGTTGGTAGGGGTTCGGCTGGCGCCGCCTCCACTGGGAGTGCTGCACGCTGGCGTCGCTCCTGAGACAATCACGGCCTGAGATGGTGCGCCACAAGTTCACCCTCATCCTCGACCAGGATCCCGAGCCGTTCCTCGAGGACCTGAAGGCGGCCGGCTGCGGCGACGCGCTGTTCCGGGTCTCCGACGAAGGGGAGCCGTTCGCCCAGTTCTACCGCAAGGCCCCCACGCTCGCCCGCGCGATGGCGATGGCGGTCACGGAGATCGAGAAGACCGAGCTGCGCGTGGTGCGGATCGCGGGCGTGGCGTTGCCCACGACGTAGCGGTGCCCGGCACCACTGCCCACGACGTAGCGGCGCCCGGTGGCGCTGCCCATGACGTAGCGGCGCCCGGTGGCGCTGCCCATGACGTAGCGGCGCCCGGTGGCGCTGCCCATGACGTAGCGGCGCCCGGCGCGGTCACCGCGAGGACCGCGATGGAAACCTTGGCCATATGGCCAAAGGCCGCCTTGCCGCCCTCTGCTAGAAGCATGTAGGTGTCCATGCTGGTCGAGTCAACGGAGCTGCAGCGCCCGAGCCGCCTCCCCGATCGGCGTCCGCTGATCGCGGTGACGACGTCAGAGGTCCGCGAAGGCACGGCGGTGACGCCGACGCGGCATGGAGAGCCACCCCAGCTCGAGATGGCGCTCGGGCTGCGGTACCTCCAGGCGATCGAGTCCGCCGGCGGCGTTCCTGTGGTAATCCCTCCTCTGCAGGTGGATTGCCTGGAGTCGTTGCTGACGCGGGTCGCCGGGGTCTGCCTGTCCGGTGGCCCCGACCTGGACCCCGATTCCTACGGTGAGCGCAGGCATCGGCGCACCGGGCCGACGGAACGTCAGCTCGACACGTTCGAGCTGGCGCTGGCGAAGGCGGCCGACGCACGGCGACTGCCGATCCTCGCGGTCTGCCGTGGAATGCAGCTCCTGAACGTAGCTCGTGGAGGAACGCTCCATCAGCATCTTCCCGACGTCGTCGGGGACCGCATCGTGCATCGTCAGCGCGAGGCGGGAGAGCGACCGACTCATTGGGTGACGCTCGCCGCTTCGAGCCGGCTTAGCGAGATCCTCGGGCGAAAGCGGGCGAAGGTGAACTCTTTCCATCACCAGGCGGTCGCGACGCTCGGCGCGGGCTTGGCCGTAACGAGCCGGGCGAGCGACGGTACGGTCGAAAGCGTGGAGGCCGTCGACCGGGACTTCGTGGTGGGCGTGCAATGGCACGCCGAATGCCTCGTCGAGCACGTCGGTCAGGCGGCGCTGTTCAGTGCCTTCGTGGATGCCGCCGGTCAGTTCGACCAGGCCACGGCGCGGTTCGCCGAGGTCGCATGAGGGAAGACTGAGACCCATCAAGGGACGATTCAGAGCTGAGTTCGGCGCGCCGACGCTCGCCGAGTGGGCGGGGTGGAATCCTTCGACGCCCTATAGCGTTGGCATCGAGGAAGAGGTGATGCTGCTCGATCCCGAGGACTGGGCGCTCGCTCAGCGGATCGACGACGTCCTGCCACGGCTTTCGCACGAGCTGGCATCGCGAGCGACCGCGGAGACCCACGGCGCGGCGATCGAGCTGGCCAGCCATCCGCACGATCGTGTCGGCGACGCCGCGCAGGAGATCACGGGCCTGCGCGCCGCGCTCGCGCGCGAGCTGTCCGCTACCGGCTTGCGCGCCGGGAGCGCGGGAACGCATCCGTTCGCCGTCTGGAGCGACACCGAGGTCTCGAGCGGCGCGCGCTACCAGCTCGTCTACGAATCGATGCGCGAGCTTGCCCGCCGGGAGCCGACGTTCGCGCTCCACGTGCACGTCGGGGTCACAGACCCAGAGGATGCGATCTTGCTCCACAACCGGATGCGCGCGCACCTTCCGCTGCTCTTGGCGCTGTCGGTCAACTCGCCGTTCTGGCAGGGGCGCGACACGGGGCTTGCCTCGGCGCGAACACCTCTGTTCCAGGCCTTCCCCCGCGTTGGGATCCCCCGCGCATTCGCGTCATACGACGACTACGTCGAAACCGTTGACCTGCTGATCCGCTGCGACGCGATCCCCGATCCGACGTTCCTGTGGTGGGATGTCCGGCCCCAGCCGCGCTTCGGCACCGTCGAGGTGAGGATCATGGACGCCCAGATAACCGCGGCCGAGACGACCGCGCTTGTGGCCCTCACGCAGTCGATCGCGCGCCTCGAGCTCGAGGAGGGTTACCACACCGACCCCCAGTCGGATCGACCCGAGGTGCTCGCCGAGAGCCGCTTCCTTGCCGCTCGCGACGGTATGGATGCTCGCCTCATCGACGCGGTCGCAGAGCGGCGCGTGCCGGCGCGCAAGCTACTCGCAAGGCTCCTGCACGCAGTTCGCCCGCATGCCGCCGACCTCGGCTGCGAGAGCTCTCTCGACGCACTGCTCAGGCTTGGCGAGGAACCGGGGGCCGTCCGCCAGCGCAGGGTCGCCCGCGAACCAGGGCGGCTGCCCGGGCTGGTGGAGCTGCTGTCCGACGCGTTTGTGAAGTGATCGGGTAATAGTTCCTTCATGTGCGGGTTTGCAGGCGAGTTCGCGGCGCATCGGCCGGCCGACCGCGAGGCGGTCGAGCGGATGGCCGCGACGATGGACGATCGCGGGCCTGACGGTGCCGGAAGTTGGGCCCAGGGACGAGTGGCGCTCGCCCACAGGCGCCTGAAGATAATCGACCTCTCAAGCGCCGGTGATCAGCCGATGGTCGATCACATGCTCGGGTTGACGGTCGTCTTCAACGGCTGCATCTACAACTACTGGGAGCTCCGCCGCGAGCTCGAGCGCGAGGGCTACATCTTCGCGTCGACGAGCGATACCGAGGTGATCCTCAAGGGGCACGACCACTGGGGGCACCGTTGCATCGAGTTCTTCGCCGGAATGTTCGCGTTCGCGCTCTACGAGCACGACTCGGGGCGCCTGTTCCTCGCTCGCGACCGGCTCGGCGTCAAGCCGCTCTACCTTGCCGACGTCGGCGGGGCGTTGCGCTTCGCATCCACGCTCCCTGCGCTCTTGGCCGGCGGCGGCGTTGACACCGATCTCGATCCGATCGCACTGCACCACTACCTGACCTGGCATGCCGCTGTGCCCGCACCACGCACGATCCTCGAGGGCGTGCAGAAGCTGCCGCCCGCGACCGTGATGATCGTCTCGCCCGACGGTCGCCGCTTCAGCGAGAACTACTGGCGCGCGGACTACTCGCGCCACCCGCGGTTCGCGGATTGGGAGCCCGAGGATTGGGCCGAGGCGGTGCTCGACGCGCTACGCACCGCCGTAGCGCGGCGCATGGTGTCGGACGTGCCGGTCGGGGTGCTGCTGTCGGGCGGACTCGACTCGAGCCTGATCGTCGGACTGCTGGCCGAGGGCGGCCAGCGCGAGCTTGCGACGTTCAGCATCGGCTTCGACGAGGTCGGCGAGCACGAGGGCGACGAGTTCGAGTTCTCGGACCTGATCGCAAAGCAGTTCGAGACTGATCACCACCAGATCCATGTACCCGTCGACCGCTTGCTGGAGTCGCTCGGCGGCGCGATCGCGGCGATGAGCGAGCCGATGGTGTCTCACGACACGGTCGCGTTCTATCTCCTCGCCCAAGAGGTCTCACGTTCGCACAAGGTGGTGCAGTCTGGGCAAGGCGCCGACGAGGTGTTCGCCGGGTACTTCTGGTACCCGCCCCTCGCCGACGCCGGCGGCACCGGTGCCGACGCCTACCAGGCGGCGTTCTTCGACAGATCCCACGCGGAGATGGCGGAGACCCTGCAGCCGCAGTTCCTGCTCGACGAGGATCCAAGTCGCGCGTTCCTCGACCGCCATTTCGGGCAGCCGGGAGCCTACGAGCCGCTCGACCGCGCGCTCCGCCTCGACACCGAGGTGATGCTCGTCGAGCATCCCGTCAAGCGCCTCGACAACATGACGATGGCGTGGGGGCTCGAGGCACGCACACCGTTCCTCGACCACGAGCTGGTCGAGCTCGCCGCCGCGTGTCCACCGGAGCTGAAGCTCGCGGATGGAGGCAAGAGCGTCCTCAAGGCCGCCGCCCGCGGGGTGGTGCCGGACAGGGTGATCGACCGTCCGAAGGCGTACTTCCCGGTGCCGGCGTTCTACAAGCTCGAGGGAGCCACGCTCGACCTGGTGCGCGAGACCTTGACGCCGGCGGCCGTACGCGACCGTGGCCTCTTTCGCCCCGAGCACGTCAACCGGCTGCTGGCCGCGCCGAACGATCACATGACGACGCTCGAGGGCTCGAAGCTGTGGCACATCGCGGTACTCGAGCTCTGGCTTTCAGCGCACGGGCTCTGAGCTAACCTTGGCGCCGTACGCTTCGCCGCCAACGGAAGGAACCAATGAGGCTCGCTCGACTCGCTTCTCTCGCCGTGGCTCTGCTCGCACTGGCGAGCCTTCCGATTGTCGCGCTCGCGGCCGGCGGCGGCCCGGTCAAGGGCGCGCGCTACTCCGGGAGCGTCGGACCCGGGTATCCGATGTCGTTCAAGGTCTCTGCGGACGGCAAGGCCGTGGACGATCTCGTGGTGGCGTACGACGAGACCTGCAGCCCGGGCGCCGGCGACGAGGCGCCGAAGTTCCACTACAACACGCTCTCGATCAAGAATGGGAAGTTCTCGGGCGAATCGACGGACCACTTCGGCAAGACGGTCTCGGATGCGCTCCACATCAGCGGCTCGTTCAGCGGCCGCGACGCGACCGGCAAGGTGAGCGACCTGTCGAAGATCAAGAGCCTGCCGAACTGCACCCAGACCGAGCCGTTCACCGCCAAGGCGAAGTAGACGGCCGCGACTGGGTGGCTATGCGGCGGCCATCTGCACCGTTCGATCAGGTGCGCTGAGCTCGAGGATCGTGTGCGCTACGAGCTCGGGGTCGTCCCACATCGCCACGTGGCCGAGGCCTTCGAGCGGGAGGTAGTCCGCGTCGGGCATTCGCCGGCGGATCCCCGCGTAGTGCTCGGGCCAATGGATCAGCCGGTCCTTGGTCCCGTGTGCGATGCGGACCGGGCAGTCGATCGGGCCCAGCTCGCCGAACATGTCACCGGAGGCGGCCAGCCGGAGTGCTTCATTCAGAACTGAGCATCCCAGGGAGCCGATGAACATCGCGTGCGCGGCAGCGGCGCTCACGCCCTGCGGGCGTGCGACGAGCTCGCGCAGGGCAAGCGCGCGCGACCTCGGCCTGCGCGCAACCGTTTCGAGCAGCCCCAGGAGCCGGCCGGCGTTGAGCAGTAGGTAGTTACGGCGGAAATAGAGGCGGATCGATCGCGGTGCGGGGATGCCGTACTCCCAGCAGCCGCCTGGGTTGAGGGCGACCACGCTGAGTGCTCGCCCACGGGCGGCGAGCTCGAGGCTGAACCAGCCGCCGAGTGAGTTCCCTGCGATGTGGGCGCGCTCGATTTCACGAGCGTCGAGCTCACGTTCGAGCATGTCGACGGTGCTCGCGATCGACAGTCGCATCCCCTTCGGATACTGCTCGCCACCGTAATGCCCGGGCAGCGTCGGTGCGAACACGGCGTGATGGCGCTCGAGCATCGGCAGGACCGGCGTCCAGGCCCGCCAGGTGTCGGTCAGTCCGTGCAGCAGAACCAGCGGCTCGCCGTTGCCCCCGGCATGAAATTCGGTGGTCATCAGTTCCCGGTGAAGGTGGGTGAGCGCTTCTGCATGAAGGCAAGGACCCCCTCGACAAAGTCGTCGGAGCCGGCACGCTCCTGCTGAAGCAATGCTTCGTCGTCGAGCTGCTGCTCGATCCGCGGGTAGAGCTGGTCGTTGATCGACCGCTTGATGCTCGCGTACGAGCCGGGAGGTCCGGCCGCCAGCTTCGCGGTGAGCGTGGCGACCTCGGACTCGAGCTCGGCGTCGGGCACGACGCGGTTGACGAGTCCCCACTCAAGCGCCTTAGTCGCGGGGAGGCGCTCGCCCAGATAGGCCAGCTCGAACGCCCGCGCGTGCCCAAGCCGGGCCGGAAGGAACGCCGATGAGCCTCCGTCGAGGGCTAGCCCGATGTTCACGAAAGCGAGCAGGAAGTAGGCCGATTCAGCCGCGACGATCAGATCGGCTGCGAGCGCGAGCGAGCATCCGATCCCGACAGCGGGGCCATTGACCGCGGCCACGACCGGTTTCGGGATCGTGCGGACGAGCAGGATCAGCGGGTTGTATGTCTCGCGCAGGGGCGTCAGCACGTCCGGCTTCCCGTCCTGGCCCCGCTCTGAGCCCGCCTTCAGATCGGCGCCGGATGAGAACGCGCGCCCGGCGCCGGTGAGGGCAATCACTCTCGCCTCCGGGTTCTCGGCCGCGTGCTCCAGCGCCGAGCGAAGATCCTCGCCCATCTCGCGGGTCCAGGCGTTCAGCGCCTCGGGCCGGTTCAGCGTGATCCAGGCGACGCCGCCGGTGATGTTGAGCTGGACCGTCTCCATCGCGAGGCTCATCGGCGGACGGACAATAGCGACTGTGCCGTGACACCGGCGCGGCGGGCCCCGTTTCGGCGATGATGTAACACGACCCGGGATGGACCTACTGCCGAAGAGCCTCACGAGACCAGTCACGCGCCTCGGCGCGGTCGCGCAGAACGCACTCGAGGTGGCGCGATTCGGCGGGCTCGAGACCGACGAGGAGGAGTCGCCCTACGAGGTCGTCAGCGAGCAACGCGTATACAGGTTGCGGCGCTATTTCGCCGACGCCGCCGACGGCCCGCCGGTGCTGCTCGTCCCGCCCCTGATGCTCGCCGCCGAGGTCTACGACGTCTCGCCGGCCACCAGCGCGGTCGCAGTCCTACATGAGGCCGGCGTCGACCCGTGGGTGGTCGACTTCGGCTCGCCCGAGCACGAGCCCGGAGGGCTTGAACGCAATCTGACCGACCACGTGCTCGCGGTCTCGGATGCGGTCGACCGCGTCCGCGCGGCCGCCGGCCGCGACGTTCACCTCGCCGGGTACTCGCAGGGCGGGATGTTCGTCTACCAGACCGCGGCGTATCGGCGCAACGAAGGCCTCGGCTCGCTGATCACCTTCGGCAGCCCGGTCGACATCAGCGCCGGCGTGCCGTTCGGCATTCCCGTGGCTGTCGTCGAGGGGGCGGCCGGGATCCTCGCGGACGGCCTCGGTGGCATGGCGCTGCCGGCATGGGCCAGCAGCGTCGGCTTCCGGCTGCTCGATCCGGTCAAATCGCTGCGCGCGCGGATCGACTTCATCCGCCAGCTGCATGATCGCGAGGCGCTGCTGCCGCGCGAGCGCCAGCGGCGCTTCCTCGGCGGGGAGGGATTCGTCGCCTGGCCCGGTCCGGCGCTGGCGGACTTCATGCGCCAGTTCGTCGCCCACAACCGCATGCTCGACGGCGGGTTCGTGATCGAGGACCGGCTCGTGACATTGGCCGACATCGAGACACCGATCCTGTCGTTCGTGGGCACCGTCGATGAGATCGCGCCCGCGGCGGGCGTCCGCGCGATCCGACAGGCAGCTCCGCGCGCGGACATCTACGAGGTGGCGCTGCGGGCGGGCCACTTCGGGCTCGTGGTCGGCTCGACATCGACCCGGACGACGTGGCCGACCGTGGCGGCGTGGGCGCACTGGCGTTCGGGCGAGGGGGAGCTGCCCGCCGATGTCGAGCCCGTTGCCGACGACGGTACGCCGGCGCTGGCTCCGGCCGTCAGCAGCCGAGTCGGCTACGGGCTCGAGCTTGTCGGCGGCGTCGGCTCCGGGATCGCGCGCTCGGTCGCCGACACGACCACTCGCACGTTGCGCAGCGTGCGCGAGCTGACGCGAGAGGCTGCCGGACAGTTGCCACGGCTCGCCCGGCTCGAGCAGATCCAGCCGAGCACCCGGATCTCGATCGGCCTGCTGGTCGATGAGTCGGCGCGCAAGGCTCCGAGCGGCGTCTTCTTCCTCTGGGAAGGGCGCGCGTACACCTCCGCGCAGGTCAACGAGCGGATCGACAACATCGTCCGTGGCCTGATCTCGATCGGCGTGCGCCAAGGCGAGCACGTGGGCGTGCTGATGGGGACGCGCCCGAGCGCGCTCGCGCTCGCGGTCGCGCTCAACCGGCTCGGCGCGGTCTCGGTGCTGCTGCGACCCGACGGAGACGTCGAGCGCGAATTCGAGCTCGGCCAGGTGGAGCGGATCATCGCCGACCCCGAGCGCGCTCCGCTTGCAGCCGGGCTCGGCACCGTCCACACGTTCGTGCTCGGCGGGGGTGGCGAGCCGCGCGACCTCGGTGTGCCGCTCAGCACCGACATGGAGCAGATCGACCCGCACGCCGTGGCCCTGCCAAAGTGGTACCGCCCGAATGCCGGGCGGGCAAGCGACGTCGCGTTCATCGTCTTCACCGGGAGCGGTGCGAACACCCGGATGAGCCGGATCACCAACCGCCGTTGGGCTATGTCGGCTTTCGGCACGGCGTCCTCGGCCGCGCTCTCCTCGGCTGACACCGTATACAGCGTCACGCCGATCTACCACCCCTCGGGGCTGATGATGAGCATCGGTGGAGCGATCGCCGGCGGCGCCAGGATCGCGATGGCAACGAGCTTCGATCCGGCGACATTCTGGGACGAGGCGAGGCGCTACGGCGTAACCGTCGCCTCGTACACTTGGACGCTGCTGCATGACATTGTCGAGGCGCCGCCGCACCCTGGTGAGCGCCACCATCCGGTCCGCCTGTTCATCGGGTCCGGGATGCCGAGGGGGCTGTGGCGGCGAGTCCAGGAGCGGTTCAAGCCGGCGCGCGTGCTCGAGTTCTATGCCTCGACCGAGGCCGGAGCGATCCTGGTGAACCTCCGCGGCACCAAACCGGGCTCGCTCGGGCGCCCGCTACCGGGGAGCGCGCAGGTGAAGGTCGTTGCCTACGACGTCGAGTCGCGCCAGCTCCTGCTCGGCCCGGACGGCTTCGCGAGCGAGTGTGCGCGGGGCGAGGTCGGGATGCTCCTCGCCCGGATCGATCCGGGCGCCCCGACCGGCACCGCGCCGCTCCGGGGAGTGTTCGCGCGCGACGACGCCTGGCTCAGTACCGGCGACCTGTTCCGGATCGATCCGGACGGGGATTACTGGCGCGTAGATGCGGTTACGGACGTGATCCCGACCACGGACGGAATCGTCTTTACTGCTCCGATTCGCGACGCGCTCGGTGACCTGCCGGCGGTCGATCTCGCGGTGGCCTACGGCGTCAGTGCCGGGGGCGCAGCGGATGGCGGTGCGCGAGGGGATGGCGGTGCGCGAGGGGATGGCGGTGCGCGCGGGGATGGCGGTGCGCGCGGGGATGGCGGTGCGCGCGGCGGATTCGAGATCGCCGTGGCGGCCGTGACGCTGCGCGCCGGCGGTGAGCTGACCGAGCGGGACATCACCGAGACGCTGATGGGAATCGACCCGGCCGAGCGCCCGGGGATCGTTCACGTCGTCGACGCGATCCCCGTTACGACCTGGTACCGGCCGGTTACCGGACCGTTGCGTGCGGCGGGGATCCCGCAGCCGGGAGAGGGCAGGCAGGCGTGGTACCGCGACCGCGCGGATGATGTCTATCGGCCGTTGACCGACGCGGCGCGGGGAGAGCTGGTAGGGCGCTCGGCTTAGCTTTGGGGCGAGGTGGACTACCCCCGCGTCCAGCTCTCGCGCGGGTTGTGAATCGGAGTCAGCGTCGGCTCGACCTGATCGCGCAGATGCTCGAACGCGGGTGGCAGTGAGAGCTTCTCGCCGAGGTGCTCAAGCGGCTCATCGACCGCGAAACCGGGGCCGATCGTCGCGATCTCGAACAGCACGCCCGAAGGCTCGCGGAAGTAGATGGACTTGAAATAGAAGCGGTCGATCACCGGCGTCGGATGAGCGCCCGCCGCGGTCACCTTCTCGCGCCAGGAGTCGTGCTCCGCCGGTGTGGAGGCCCAGGCGACGTGGTGGACTGTGCCCGCGCTCTGGAGGCCGCGCAGCTCGGGGGCGGGGTCGTACAGGTACAGCCCGCCGCGCACCTCACCACGTGCCTCCCAGCCGTCGCCCTGTGGGGTGAAGCCGAGCGCGTCCTCGAGCAGTGCGCGGCTGCGGTCAGGGTCCTCGGCATAGGCGCGGACGGCGTGGAAGCCCTGGAGGGCCAGCTCCGAGGGGATCTCCGGATGGCTGGCGATCAGGGGCTCGTCGTCGGTGCGCACGACGAGCAGCTCGTGAGTCAGTCCCTCGAAGTCCTCGAAGCGAAGTGACTCTCCGTCGCGTTCGGAGTCGTATCCGGCATCGGCCAGGCGCCTGCTCCAGAAGTCGAGCGCCTCGTCTGAGGCGACCCGCCAGACGACGCGGTGGACCATGCCCGCGCCCGCCCGGCCCCGCTGGGCGCCGGGGTACTCGAAGAAGGTGATGTCCGAGCCGGGATCGCCGCGCTCGTCGGCGTAGAAGAGGTGGTAGACCGAGGTTGCGTCCTGGTTGACGGTCTTCTTGACCAGCCGGAGGCCGAGCACGCCCGCATAGAAATCGACGTTCCGCTGCGCGTCAGCTGTGATGGCTGTGATGTGATGAATGCCCTCGAGCTTCATGCCGGCTCCTTTGGGTGAGCCCGGTTGGATGTTGGCGACAACCGTAGCAAACGATGATTGTGTAGTCAACTACCGCTCGGTGGGCGGCGTGGACCGGAGGCCGGCTGAGCGGCGTGGCCGGAGCCCGGTGGGCGGCGTGGCCTGAGCCCGGTGGGCGGCGTGGCCTGAGCCCGGTGGGCGGCGTGGGCACTGCGCCGCAAGCTCGTGCTACCAGTGCACGCCGCGTGTTGCGCGCCGGAACGCGCGCTGCTGTGTGGACTCGCCGTCCGCTTCGCCCTCATCGACGTGCTTGGGACCGTCGGACTCGGGGAACAGCTTGAACGCTCGATGCACGACCAGATCCTGGGCGCCGGGCGCGATCGCGTAGGTCAGCTGCCCGAGGTTGCCGAGCGTCGTGGCGACCCGCTTGGGACGCCGGCGGATCGCGTCGCAGATCATCCCCGCCGCCTCGTCGGAGCTGAGCGTCGGGAAGTGGTCGTACATCCTCGTCGGCGCGATCATCGGCGTGCGCACGAGCGGCATGTAGACGGTGGTGATGTGCACTCCGTCACCGATGATCTCGGCCCCGATCGAGCGTGAGAACGCGTCCAGCGCCGCCTTTGAGGCAAGGTAGGCGGCGAACCTTGGCGTGTTCACCTGCAGCCCCATCGTCGAGATATTGATGATGTGGCCCGACTGTCGCTCACGCATTCCGGGGAGGAAGTCGAGGATCAGCTTGACCGGGCCGAAGTAGTTCAGCTGCATCGTGCGCTGGTAGTCGTGGAAGCGGTCGTATGAGCGCGCCACCGAGCGCCGGATCGAGCGACCCGCATTGTTGACGAGGATGTCGACCGCGCCGTGCTGCTCGAGCACCTCGGCGGCCATCCTGTCGATGTCGTCGCTGTCGGTGAGGTCACAAGGGTGGATGTAGGCGGTCCCGCCGAGCTGCTCGATCAAGCGCTGGACCTCCTCCAGCTTCTCCCGCGTTCGCGCCACGAGGAGGACGGTCCCGCCGGCGGCCCCGATCTTCACCGCAGCCGCCTTCCCGATTCCAGAGGAAGCTCCGGTGATCATCACGATGCGGTCGCTCACGGCGTCTTCGAGCGAGTGCGCCAGCACGTCACCCGCGCCGGGGATGCGCTGCCCGAATGCGCGCAGCGTCGAAAGGGACGCGCGGGTGAGGTCGGTCAGGCTGGGAGCCATCGGCGTCGCCGACGGTAGCACCTCACCCTCAGCTGACAAACGCGCGCAAAGCCCGTTTGGCGTCGCCGATGACAGGGTCGCCATGCGCCAGCAGCAGAAGATCGAAGTCGAGCGCGAGCAGCCTGCGGTAGGCCTCGCGTAGCCCTGCCTTCGTCCGGTCCGGGTCATCCATGAGCTGGTCCGGGACAAACGCGAGATCCCCTTGCGGGCCCGACCACCGCACGACGCCGTCCGCGCATGCCAGGGCACTGTGCGCGGGGATGAACAGCGCCGTCTCGTCGGGGCAGATCGCATCCACCTCGTAGGCCACGATGCCGCCGGGGAGCTCGTCACCGAATTCGAACGCCTCGACCGGCCCGCGTCCTTCGAGCTCGTGAAGGCCATTGCGAACGCAGTGCACGACGCACCCGAACTCCTCCCGCAGCAGCCAGGAGTGACGGTCGTGGTGGCGATTGGTGAGAAGGATGTGCTCGGGCGACCCGTGCGGCTCGAACCACTCGAGACCCTCCGCCGGCATGATCGGATCGATCAGCACGCGCTCGCCTGACAGGTAGTAGGAGCTGACACCCTTCTTGATGTGGTCGTGGCGCGCGGTCCAGTGCCACAGGCCTGGTGCGATCTCCTGCACCCTTCGAGGCTATCAGCGGCTGTTGCCGTGCGCTCCCGGCCGTTATCACCCTGGTTTTAGCCCCAGAGGGTTTTGCGACACCTCCATGTCCAAGTTACGTGACACGCCGCTGATCCTGCCGGTGTTGGGGGTGGTCGAGAAGCAACGCGTCGGAGGATTTGAACCCGAGGACACCGGGGGTACTTCCGCTATCAGATTCGCACGTACGCCCATTGCCCTACGGCCGTTTGAAGCCTTCCCGAGCTTGGTCTGCGCTCGCCCGCGCGTCACAGCCGTCGAGGTGGTCGTTGACGAGCCCCATCGCCTGCATGAACGCGTATGCAGTGGTAGGGCCGACGAACCGCCACCCGCGGCGTTTCAGGTCCTTGGCGAGTGCCTTTGACTCGGTGGTGACTGAGAGCGGGCGGTCCATCCGCCCAGTTCGCTCCTCAGGCTCGAAGTGCCAAACGTAGTGGGCGAGGGACCCCTCGGCCTGCACCAGTTCGACCGCACGGCGGGCGTTGTTGATCACCGCCTCGATCTTCCCGCGGTGGCGTACGATTCCCGCGTCGGCGAGGAGCCGCTCGACGTCACCCTCGTCGAAGCGCGCGACCCGCTCGAACTCGAAGCGTGCGAACGCGCGTCTGAACGCCTCTCGCTTGCGCAAGATCGTCAGCCACGAAAGGCCGGCCTGGAACCCCTCCAAGCTGAGCTTCTCGAACAAACGCACGTCTTCGGAGACCGGGAAGCCCCATTCGGTGTCGTGATACGCACGGTATTCCGGGGCGGAGTCCGCCCACCGGCAGCGCGCCACCCGGTCCTCTCCGACGACGATCCCATCCTCACTCATACGTCCTTCCTTCCAGCCGGCGATCGGCCGCAATGATGCCATCGAAGCGGAAGTGTCGACGACGGTCCGTCCGGGACGGATGGGAACATATGTTCGTGATCGTCTGTGTCCTACTGCCCCGTTTCCAGCTCACCGTCGCGGCTGGTGACCGAACCGAGCTCCTGCAGTCCCCGGCGGCGCTCGCGCCGGAGACCGGGAGCGCGCAGCGGGTGGGGGAGGTATCGCTTGCCGCCGAGGCGTTCGGCATCCATCCCGGGATGCAACTGGGCGAGTCGCTCGCGCGTTGTCCCCGGCTGGTTCTGGTTCCGCCTGACCCGGCGGGCGTCGCGGACCTGTGGGAGCGGCTGCTGGTACGACTCGAGTCGATAGGGGCGGCTGTCGAGCCCGAGCGGCCGGGCCTTGCGTGCTTCGATGCGCAAGGGTTGCTGCGACTCCAGGGAGGTATCGACGGGGTGCTGGCTGCGGCGCGGCGCGCCCTGCGTGTGCCGGCGCGGTTCGGGGTCGCGCCGTCGCGGTTCGCCGCGGTTGCGGCGTCGACACGCGCGCGGGTGCGCCGACCGGTGATCGTGTCCGGTGGCCGGGCGCAGGCACGCGCCTTCCTCGCGCCGTTGCCAGTCGCACTGCTTCGGGCTCGTGCCGCGCTGGCCGAGGTCGGATTGCACGAGACCCTCGAGCGCCTCGGAGTGCAGACGCTCGGCGAGCTCGCGGCGCTACCGCCCGCTGCGCTGGCCGATCGCTTCGGTACGGTGGGGCTGCTTGCGTATGAGTTGGCGAGCGGGGGGGATGGGGCGCTGTGCCCGCGCCAGCCGACAGAGGTCCTGCGCGAGTCGCTCCAGCTGCCCGATGCGGCTTCTGGGATGCAGCTCGAACGGGGGCTTGGACTTCTGATCGATCGTCTGCTTGCTCGCCGTGAGCGGCAGGGCAGGACCCTGCGCGCGGTCGTCCTCTCCGCGATCCTGGTCGAGCGCGGGACATGGCGCGAGCGCGTCGTATTCCGCGAGGCGCTCGCAGACCCGATCCGGATGCGTCTCGCCCTCGCTTCGCGCCTGACGCTGGTGCCGGCGCCCGCGGAAGTGCTGAGGCTCGCGGTGGAGCAGTTCGGCCCACCGGCGAGCGGCCAGCAAAGCTTGCTGGACGAGTCCGCCGCGGCGCGCACCGCGCGACTGCGCGAGGCGATTCGCCAGGCGCGTGCCGCAGCCGGACCAGACGCGGCGATGCGCGTGCTCGAGATCGACCCGGACTCCCGGGTGCCGGAGCGCCGGGCTGTGCTGGCGCCGTTCGAGGGTTGAGTGGCGCTATGGCCGGGCCTCGCCGTCTTGCCGTCCCCACACGCGCCTCAGTCGGCGCTGCTCCCGACGGACAACCCCTCGAGGTCGACGGACGCACGGTCGAGTCGGTACGCGAGTCGTGGTTGATCGAGGACCGGTGGTGGACCGACCGACCGCTCCGTCGCCGCTACTGGGAGGTCGTTACGGTCTGTGGACGAAACGTTGTCGTCTTCCACGACCTCGAGCGTGGCGCGTGGTGGATGCAGCGTTGAGCCGCCACCAGTCGGCTGCACCTGAGCGCTAGATTGTGAAGTGAGTCGCGGGAGGGACTCACGTGTCCACTCAAGGAGAGGGTTCCCCCTATGCGATCGAAGTTATCCGTCTGCGTTGCGTTCTGTGCCATTGCCTGTCTCTTGCCCGCAACTGCGCTCGCCAAGCCGACGTCAAAGAAGACGCCGACCACGTACTACCTGGCGCTGGGTGACTCGCTCTCCCGCGGCGCACAGCCAAACGCCCAAGGCATCACTTTGCCGACGAACCAGGGCTACGCGAACTTCCTCTACGCGTCCGAGAAGCAGAAGATCAAGGGTCTGAAACTCGAGCAGCTCGGCTGTCTGGGGGAGACAACCACCTCGATGCTCAGCGGTGGCAAGTTCTGCTCCTACTCGGCGGGGAGCCAGCTGAAAGCCGCCCTCAAGTTCATCGCCAAGCACAAGATCGCGTTCGTGACGCTCGACATCGGCGCCAACGACATCGACGGCTGTGTGTCGTCCACCGGCACGATCGATCTTGCGTGCATCACCGCCGGTGTGAACACGATCAAAGCCAACGTCCCGACGATCGTCCAGAAGTTGCGCAAAGCAGTCGGATCGAAGGTCAAGATCGCCGCGATGACCTACTACGACCCGTTCCTCGGCCTCTACCTGCAGGGCTCCACGGGGCAGGGAGACGCGACGCTGTCGGTGTCACTCGCCAAGTCGGTCAACGGCACGCTGGCCTCTGACTTCATGGCGCAAAAATTGCGCGTGGCCGACGTCGCCACCGCATTCGGCACCTACGAGCCGTTCACGACCACGGTGACGACGAGCACCGGGACGGAGCCGGCCGCAGTCGCCAACATCTGCAAGCTGACATGGATGTGCGCGGCGGCCCCGGTCGGTCCAAACATCCACGCCACCGTTGCCGGCTACAAGGAGATCGCAAAGGTTTTCGCGGCTGCTCTGTAGACGGGCTGCGGTTTCGACCCTGGCCGCCGGTGGGGGGGCCCGCCGGCGGCCTCGCGCGCCTGGCGGGTGGGAGGCGTCCGTCGGCTAGGGCTTGGGCGCCAGAGGCGGGTGGGGGCGTCCACCCGCCAGGCGCCCTGGCCCTGGCGCCCGGGGGCACACGCCGCCACGGCCGCCGGGCTTCCGTCGACCGCCCCATATGCGAACATGTGTTCGTATGCAGTATGTCGAGCTCCACAGCCACTCCGCGTTCTCCTTCTTGGACGGTGCCTCACTTCCTGACGAGCTCGTTCCGGCCGCGCTTGAGCTGGGCTATGAGACGCTGGCGCTGACCGATCACAACTCCGTCTCGGGGTCGATGGAGTTCGCCGTCGCGGCCCGTGGACTTGGCCTACGTGCGATTCATGGGGCGGAGGTCGACCTCGATGACGGTCGCCATCTCACCCTGTTGGTTGAGGACGCCATCGGCTGGAGCAGCCTTTGCCGGATCCTCGTTCGGGCACATTCGCACACGCGAGGAAGCCCTGGAGCGCCTTCGCAGGCATGCGTACCGCTCAGCGAGGTGCTCAAACATGCCGCCGGCCTGGTCTGCCTCAGCGGATGCGCGCTGCGTGGCGTGCACGACGAGCCGACGCTGCTACGCCTGCGTGAGGTGTTCGGGCGCGATCGGCTTCGGATCGAGCTCCAGCGACCGTTTCTGCGCGATGACCGCGCTCGCAACCGCCGGCTCGCAAGGGTGGCGGAGCGGCTCCGCGTGCCTTGTGTGGCGACTGGCAATGTGCACGCTCACGCTCGTTCGCGCGCGCCTCTTCAGGATGCGCTGGTGGCGGTGCGCGTGCACGCGACACTCGATGCTTCCGAGCCGGAGCGGCGGGGTAACTTCAGTCATGTCCTGGCGTCCCCCTCGGCGATGGGGGCTCGTTTCTCCGAGCATCCCGAGGCGGTCGCGGAATCCGCTCTGCTGGCGGATCGCCTTCGCTTCGATCTTGGCGCTGATCTCGGCTATCGCTACCCCGGATCGGAGGATGCGGACACGATGCGCAAGCTCTCCGAACTGTGCAGCTCGCAGTTCCAGGATCGCTACGCGGATGCCGGCTCTGGCATAAGGGATCGTGCCGCCGTGCGCCTGCACGAGGAACTTCGCCTGATCGAAGCGCTCGCGCTCCCCGGTTTCTTCCTGCTGCACCACGATTTGCTCGAGCTGGCGCGGGAGGTGGCGTTCGAGGTGAGAGGACCGGACACCGCCCGCTCGCTCTTGCCTCCGGGACGGGGTCGCGGCTCGAGCGTCTCTTCGATCGTCTGCTACCTGACCGGTCTCTCCCACGTCGACCCGATCGCGAACGAGCTGTTGATCGGGCGCTTCTTGAACGAGGAGCTGACCGCCCTTCCGGACATCGATCTCGACTTTCCGCGAGATGTGCGGGAGAGACTGATTCCGCGCGTGCACGAACGCTACGGCCGCGACCGATCGGCTCTGGTGGCTGCCTTCCCGACCTACCGTGCCCGCGGCGCGATCCGCGAGCTGGGGAAGGCGCTGGGGCTCCCGCCTGGGGAGATCGAGCGGGCCGCTCGCGAGAGCGATGGCTTCGAGCTGGGGCCCGAGCTCGGCACCGACGCCGGTGGCCATCGTAAAGGCGGTCGCTGGGACTGGCTCGTGCGTCTGGCAGCCGAGGCGCAGGGACTCCCGCGCCACCTCTCCCAGCACTCGGGCGGGATGATCGTCGCCACTCGCCCGCTCGTCGACTGCTGTCCGATCGTGCCTGCGGCGATGGAGGGTCGCCAGATCGTCCAATGGGATAAGGACTCCTGTGCCGATGCCGGCTTCCTGAAGATCGATCTGCTCGGGCTTGGGATGCTGTCGGCGGTCGAGCGGGCGGTCGAGATGATCGCTCGCACCCGTGGCCAGCGGATCGATCTCTCGAGGATCCCCTACGACGATCCGGCGACATATGAGTGCATCCAGAACGCCGAGACGACTGGGGTCTTCCAGATCGAGAGTCGTGCTCAGATGCAGTCGCTGCGCCGTACCCGTCCCGAGAGCCTCGAGGACATCACGATCCAGGTCGCGATCGTCCGCCCGGGCCCGATTCAGGGTGGAGCGGTCAACCCATATATCGAGCGCCGCCAGCGCTTGCGAGTGGACCCCGGCTACCAGATCCCATACGACCATCCCTCGCTCGAGCCGGCGCTGCGCGAGACGCTCGGGACGATCATCTTTCAGGACCAGGTGCTCGAGGTCGCGATCGCCTTCGCGGGCTTCACACCGGGCGAGGCGGAGGGACTGCGACGGGCGATGAGTCGCAAGCGCTCGGAGGCCGCGGTCCGCTCTCACTACGAGCGGTTCATCTCCGGGGCACAGCGCGTTCACGGGGTGGACGAGGCGACTGCCGAGCGGGTGTTCTCGATGATCCGAGGGTTCTCTGGCTTCGGCTTCCCGAAGGCTCATGGGGCGGCATTCGGCCTGCTTGCCTACCAGTCGACGTGGCTGCGCGTCCACTATGGCCCTGAGTTCCTGTGCTCGCTGCTGAACGAGCAGCCGATGGGCTTCTATCCGCCCGACGCGCTCGTTCACGAGGCACAACGACGGGGGATCGCGGTTCTGCCGCCCGACGTGAACGAGAGCGAGGTCGAATGCGAGATTGATTCCGGCGGGCGTGTCCGAATCGGCCTCGGTTATGTCCGCGGTGTTCGCAGGCAGGATGTGGAGGAGATCGTCGCCGCCCGGCGGGCGGGCGGGCGTTTCCTCAGCCTCTCCGGCCTCGCATCGCGCGCCGCCGCGGGCGTGCCCGCGCTCGAACTCCTCGCGTGGTCGGGGGCGGTGGACTCGGTGGCGGTGGAGGCGGCGGTGGAATCGCGTGGGGCCACTGTGGGAGCTGCAGGCGCCGCCTCCATTGGCAGTTCGCCTGGCGGCGAACTGCCGGTGGCGCTTCGCGCCATTGGCAGTTCGCCTGGCGGCGAACTGCCGGGGGAGGTGGAGGCTGCCCGGGTTCGCGCCTCCGGGACCGCCAGGCGGATCGCGTTGTGGCAACTCGGGGTGGCGACTCCCGGCCGGAGCGTCGCCGGTGGAACCCAGCTGGCGCTCCCACTCGACCTGCCACCGCCACCGTCGCTTCGGGATCTATCAGCTTGGGAGTCGATGCTCGCCGACTATGGGACGACCGGGCTGACGACGTACGACCATCCTCTGGCACTGTTGCGTGAGCGACTACCCGCGGGTGCCGTGAGCAGCAGGGACCTGGAGACGCGAGCCCATGGGGAAAGGGTCAGGGTCGCCGGCCTTGTCGTCGCTCGGCAGCGTCCGGGAACCGCCAACGGGATCGTGTTCGTGCTGCTCGAGGATGAACACGGCACTATCAACCTGATCGTGCCGCCGCCCGTCTACGAGCGCCATCGTCTGACGGTGAGGACCGAGCCGCTCGTGTTCGTCGAGGGCAAGCTCGAGCGATTCGCAGCCGCCGGCGGGGCCATTAACGTGCTCGTACAGCGGATCGCGCCGATCGCCACTCCCGATCGTCCGCTAGCCGAGGTGAAGGACTTCTCGATGCTCGACGAGCTAGAGCGACGGCGGATCGCCCAGGACAAGGCCGCCGCCGCCGCGGGGTCGGCCGCGGCAGGTGCGACCGCCGCCGCGGCGGGCTCTGTGGAGGCAGATGATTTCCGTGCCGTGGCGCCGCCCGTGATGAGCTTCGCCTCCGGCCGCCGGCGATAGAGCCCGTCCGTCGAGGCCTTCCGCCGGTCGGGGCAGGCGCCGCAGACTGTGTTGCCGACCCGCCGCGGAGTCCTCGTCGGGCCTCCAACCGCAGGGTCCGCAGCTCGAACTAGCCATTCTCGGCCCCGGAGCGGTAAGGTGCCCGCGCACCGTGCTCGGCGTCGCACTGTTCATCGCGTTCTGGGTCATCCTGGGACTTGGAACTTTCTTCATCGCCATTCGTGGCGGGATCCGTGGTGCGCGCGACAGCCTGCAGACCCAATCGCGCCGCGGAAGTCGCGCCGCCACCTTCCTTTTCGTGGTCATCTACGGGGGATTTGGACTCGCGCTACCGATCACGCTTCTGGCCGGCAACCATGCGAACGCGAGCAGTCAGTACGACGGCATCAAGCTCAACGCCGCAGACAAGGAAGGACGCGTGCTGTTCGGGCAGCACTGCGCGATCTGCCACACGCTTGCCGCCGCCAGTGCCGTGGGCAAGGTGGGGCCGAACCTCGACATCCTGCAGCCGCCCGAGTCGCTGGTACTGTCGACGATCCAGAACGGGCTCAGTATCGGCGCCGGGACGATGCCCCAGGGCCTCGTGGTCGGCAAGCAGGCCGTCGACGTCGCCGATTTCGTCAGCAAGGTCGCCGGCAAATAGCCGGAAACGATCGGAGGGTGCGTCCGCTGTCGTTGCTAGCTTCGCTGCGAGCTCGTCAGCTAACCCCGTAAGCTCGAGAAAGAGGACGGCTAAATGCCATACGCAGAGGGACCGCCGCGCTCGGCCGAGAACTACGGCCGACGGCCCGGAACCGAGCCGCCGACGCGCCGCACGGTGACGATCCGCGGCCAGGCTGCCGATCGCCGCAGCACCAGGATGATCGAGGTCGACCGTCGTCGTCCGCCTCGCCGTCCGAGCGACCGCGCGATGAGCCGGCCCGATCGCGTCGCAATGTGGGCGTTCCTGCTGTGTCTCCTGCTGCTCGCCGCCGCAGTGATTCGCTGACGCTCCGCCGCAGTCATTCGCTGACGTTCCGCCGCAGAGATTCGCTGACGTTCACCTCGCGGCGGTTCCGCGGCCGTCGCGGGCGTTCGGCAGCGGCGGTGGGTGATAGCTTTCGATCCGTGGCTTCCACTGCCGTGGACGGCACCCGCGCCAATGGCGGTCCCGCCAAGTCGTCGGCCCCCGGCGTCGGGCGCAGGATCAACCAGGCGGGGGAGCCCAGATTGGTCGGCCTGGAGAGCGTGCGGGGCATGGCCGCGATCGTGGTGGTATGGACGCACGCCTGGTCGATGTCACGCGACTTTGCCGGGCGCACCTACACCCAGCGCCTGCCGGACGGTGGCATCTACGCCATCTTCGTGTTCTTTGCCCTGTCGGGGTACCTGCTGTTCTGGCCGTTCGCGCAGGCCGCTTGGGGCAACCGCCGCCCGGTAAGCATCCGCAACTACGCGATCAACCGGGCCTGGCGGGTCCTGCCCGCCTACTACGTCGCGCTCGTCGTGATCATGATGCTCCAGTACCACGGAGGCACGGTCCGCCTGTGGGTGGCGTTCTCGACGTTCACGGAGAATTTCTCGAGCAAGACGCTCGGCCTGGTGGACACGCCGATGTGGTCGATCGCGACCGAGATGCAGTTCTACATCCTGCTGCCGCTGATCGCCTGGGTCATCGTGCGCGTGTCACGCGGATCGCTCCGTACCGGCGCGATCGCGCTCGCCGCGCTCGCCCTGCCGACCTTCCTCGCCCGGGAATTCATCCGATACGGGCTCCCACTCGACAACAAGCTGCAGTTCCTAGACAACACGTTGCTCGAGACCTTCTGCTACTTCGCGCTCGGGATGGGCCTCGCAATGTGGAGGCTCTCGATGCAGCAGCGCAGACCCAGGTGGCTGGACGGACCGCTCGGTCACTCGACCGTCTGGATCGTCGGAGCGGTGGTGCTGTGGCTGATCGCGTGCTACGACTTCAACTGGGAGGTCCTCGGCGCGCTCGCAAGCGCACTGCTGATCGGCGCCGTGGTGCTGCCGCTCCGGCACGGACGGGCGATCAGGCCTTTCAACTGGCGGCCGCTGGCTCTCCTCGGCGTCATCTCCTACAGCATCTACCTGTGGCACTTCCCGATTCTGGTCGGGATCTCGAACCGCAGCTTTACCGATCCGAATGAGGTCATCGGCCGCGGCCTCACCCAGCTGTTCGTACTCGGGCTTCCGCTGTCGGTCGCGGTAGCGGCGTTGTCGTACTGGCAGATCGAGCGCCGCGGGCTCTCGCACCGGCGACCCTGGTCGGCGAACGCGGTAAGCGCCTCCCCCGAGCCGCCGCCGCCCGACCCGGAGGCGGCCGTGCCACCGGCTCCATCGCTGACCCACGGCTGATCTGCGCCGGTGCCGGCGGAAACCGCTCAGACCGTGGCTCACACTGGAGCAGATGCCCCTGCCGGCGCGCCCCCGGGTGCCGGCGGCGGGGGCAGGATCAAGCAGGCAGGCGAGAGCAGACTGGCAGGGCTCGAGAGCGTGCGGGGGATGGCGGCGATCGCCGTAGTGTGGACGCACGCCTGGGTGCTGTCACGCGACTTCGTCGAGCGCACCTACGCGCAGCGGCTGACGGACGGCACGATCTACGCGATCTACCTGTTCTTCGTGATGTCGGGCTACCTGTTGTTCTGGCCGTTCGCGCAAGCGGCCTGGGGCAACAGAAAGCCGGTGAGTGTGCGGAGCTATGCGATCAACCGGGCATGGCGGGTGCTTCCCGCGTACTACGTCTGCGTGGTCGTTCTGATGCTGGTTCAGCGGCACGGAGGGCCGCTCAGCTTCTGGGTTGCGTTCGGGACCTTCACGCAGGACTTCTCCGTCCACACGCGGGGCGAGCTCGACTCGCCGATGTGGTCCCTGGCGACCGAGATGCAGTTCTACATAATGCTGCCGCTGATCGCGTGGGGGCTCGCTCGCGTTGCGCGCGGCTCGATCCGGATTGCAGCGATCTCGCTCGGCGTGATCGCCGTGGCGAGCTTCATGGCGCGTGAGGTTCTCGACTGGGGGCTGTTCGGGACTGTGCGGGTCACGAGCCTGGTAGCTGCGATCAACTTCTCGATGATCGAGCTCTTCGGTTACTTCGCGCTCGGGATGGGGCTGGCGCTGTGGCGGCTCTCGATCCAGGCTCGTCGGCCCAAATGGCTCGACGGCCGGCTTGGCCACTCGACCGTATGGTTCGCCGCTGCGTTCATCCTGTGGATGCTGGCGTGCTACCAGTACGACTGGGAGGGCCTCGGCGCGCTCGCGAGCGCATTGATCATCGGGGCGCTGGTGCTCCCGCTCCGTCACGGGCGCGCGATCGCCCCGTTCCGCTGGCGCTGGATCGCGCTGTTAGGCGTCATTTCCTACAGCGTCTACCTCTGGCACGTCCCCGTCCTGCTAGCGATCGCCAACCGGAGCCTCACCACGGCGCACCTGGTCGTCGGCCGCGGCATGTCGGAGCTGTTCGGCATCGGGTTGCCGGTCTCGGTCGCGATTGGGGCGCTCTCGTACTGGCAGATCGAGCGGCGCGGGCTCTCGCGACGCCGCCGCTGGTCGGGCAACACGCTGGGTTCAGTGCCGGAGGCGCCTGCGGCGGCGGTCTCCGAGCCGGCAGCCGGCGGCGCGCCGTCGCTGACCCCGAGCTGAGGCGGGGCGGGGGGCCAAGCGCGGGCGGTGGATGGTGCTCACCGGCCGGAGTCCGCGACCGCCGCGAGGCGGGAGCTTGTATCCGAACGACTTAGACCTATCCCACTCTGTACTGATCCTGCGTTTATCGCGCTTCCGTATAAGGAAAGGAGTGGAATATCACGCTGGCCGTTGCCACGAGAGCGACGACCTGCAGGATGGCCCGCCCTGGCTCCCGGATCGCTTGTGCGATCGCCTGGAGCCGGATATACTTATCAACCGTAAGTGAGTTCCCAAAGTATAGGAGTTCGACGGCCTCCCGCCGTCGATCCGAATCGACCCCCGGTGGTCAATGATGAAGATCCAGATGAGCAGATTCCAGATACACGACGACCTGACCGCGCCCGAAGGCTCGGTGCCGGTATTGCGCGGCGCCCTGGCTACCGGCGGTCAGCTACCGAACTTTCTCGGTGTTCTGGCGGGCTCGCCCGCCGCGCTCCGCGCGTATGCGCGGTTCCGATCCGAGCTGCGTCACGGCAAGCTGAGCCTGGCCACGCTCGAGCGGATCGCGCTGGCGGTAGCCGAGCATTACCACTCGGAGCCCGGGATCGCGATGCACTCGCGAACCGCACGTGCGGCGGGCCTCGGCCTCGACGAGGTGGCGCTCGCGCGCCAGTTCAGTTCGAAGGATCCGAGCCAGCATGCGCTTCTCACCTACCTCCACGCGCTCGTCGAGAACGACGGTAAGCCACCGATGCACCTCCACGAGGAGGCACGGGAGGCAGGCTGGGACGACGAACAGATCCTCGAGGCGATTGCTGCGGTGGCGCTGGAGGCCTTCACAGCGATGGTCAATGTTGCGGGAGAGGTTCCGGTGGACGGCTCGAATGAGGCGTCGCGGGCCCTTCAAGCGGCGTAGGCTGGGCAGATGAGCGCCTGCGGCCATTCGGCTCACGAGGATCGTGACGCTTCGGCCGCGGGCTGCTGCCCGCTCTATCACGAGGCCGTCGAGTTGGTTGGTCGCCGCTGGACCGGAGCGATCCTGCGCGTTCTGATGGACGGTCCCCTGCGCTTCTCCGAGGTCGCCCAGGCTGTTCCCGAGCTGTCCGACCGGCTGCTGTCCGAGCGCATGAAGGAGCTCGAGTCGCGTGGAATCGTCGCGCGCACCGTCAAGCCCGGCCCGCCGCTGCGGGTCGAGTACGAGCTCTCGGTGATGGGCCGAGAGCTGGAGCCTGCGCTGTCAGAGCTCGAGCGCTGGGCTCGCCGCTGGCTCTCTCCGCGCCGGCCCGTCCGCGTCCGGGCGTAGGCCTAGAGCACGCTCAGAGGCTCGCGGAGCGCGTTACGCTCCCGTCCCGCCAGGTCATCCCACAAGCGACGCGACAGAGACGAACGACTCGGCTCGCAGCGGCAGCGTCGTCGCGGGCACGTCCGTAAGCGGCTTCGGGCGCGCGAGGTCGCGGACGAGGACCTGTGAGGACGCGGTGTCCACGCCGCAGCTCCTGAGTCCGTAACCGACGGTCACGCCGACCAGCCTGACCGGTCCGACGCGCCCCGCCGGTAGATTGCAGACGCCGTCGCCGCCGAGGTTCCGTCGCACGCCAGTGGAATCGATGCAGCCGTAGATGGCGCCGTTGAAGGCGAAAATCCGGGCCGCGTCATCCGCCGCCAGAGTGTGCGAAACCGGTGCCGCGCAGCGGTCCTGGCCAGCCGCGAGGGACGGGGCGGCCGCGCCGCACGCGGCCGCCGTCAATGTCGCAGCGACCAGAGGCAGGGACTCGGAGATGGCCCGTCTGGCGCAATGCATGCCTGGTGGGTACCGTACCTCGCCTGAACCGCGCCGGGCGGCGCGCGGGGGCGCGCCGGGCTGCGCGCGGGGGCGCGCCGGGCTGCGCGCGGGGGCGCGCCGGTAAGGTTCGCGCTCGCTACCCGCAGCTGAAACCGATCAGGAGCCCTCAGGATGGCCGACGCCCCGCTCACCTCCGATGACGTGATGGAACTTGCCAAGGAGCATGAGATCCGGTTCATCCGCCTCTGGTTCACGGACATCCTCGGCCAGCTGAAGTCCTTCTCGATCAATGCGACCGAGCTCGCTGATGCGTTCGAGGGTGGGATGGGCTTCGACGGCTCCTCGATCACCGGATTCAACGCGATCGAGGAGTCGGACATGATCGCGATGCCCGACGCGAGCACGTTCTCGAGGCTTCCGTGGAGCCCATCCGAATCCGGTGTTGCCCGGATGTTCTGCGACATCCTCACCCCCGAGCGCACGCCTTACGAGGGCGATCCGCGCCACGTGCTTCGGCGCGCTGTGGAGCGCGCCTCCGCGATGGGGTTCGATCACTTCTACGTCGGCCCCGAGCTCGAGTACTTCTACTTCCGCGACTCGAAGTCAACCGAGGTGCTCGACGAGGGGGGCTACTTCGACCTGACGACGCTCGACGCCGGCTCTGACCTACGGCGAGAGACGGTCATCGCCCTCGAGCAATTCGGCATCCACACCGAGTACACGCACCACGAGGTTGGGCCGAGCCAGCACGAGATCGACATGCGCTACGCCGACGCCCTGAAGATGGCCGATGACTGCATGACCTACCGGATCACGGTCAAGGAGTTCGCGCTGAAGTACGGCTGCCACGCGACATTCATGCCCAAGCCCCTGTTCGGTGAGAACGGCTCGGGCATGCACACTCACCAGTCGCTGTTCACGGGCGAGCGCAACGCGTTCTTCGACGCCGACGACACCTACTTCCTCTCCGACGTCGGCAAGGCCTTCATCGCCGGCCAGCTGCGCCACGCACGTGAGATCTCCTCGATCTTCGCCCAGTGGGTCAACTCGTACAAGCGACTCGTGCCGGGCTACGAGGCGCCTGTCTATGTCGCCTGGTCACGCCGCAACCGCTCCGCGCTCGTGCGCGTCCCGATGTACCACCCCGGGAGCGAGAAGGCGACGCGAATGGAGCTCCGCTGCCCCGACCCCGCGTGCAACCCGTACCTGACCTTTGCCGTGCTGCTGCAGGCCGGGCTGGAGGGAATCGAGCACGGCTACGAGCTGCCCGACGCGATGGAGAAGAACCTCTACCACCTCTCGCCGGACGAGCGCAAGCGGCTCGGGATCGAGCAGCTTCCCGAGACGCTCGGCGAGGCGATCGAGCTGACCGCCGAGTCCGAGCTGGTTCTGCGTACGCTTGGCGAGCACATGTTCAACCGCTACATCGAGATCAAGCGGCAGGAGTGGGATGACTACCGGGTGCAGGTGACCCCGTGGGAGATCGCGCGGTACCTGCCTGTGTTGTAGCTCGCGAATGGCTTCGTCGAACATTCCGAGCAGTTCCCCCGTCCAGGCCCTGGAGCGAGCCGCCGAGGGCGCGGAGCCGGCAACGAACGGGTCGGGACCGGTAGGCGATGGCGGGTCTTCCCGGCGGTGGACCGTGTTCGTCAATCAGGACGGCATTCTCTTGTGCGCGACCGTTCGCGCCCTCGCCGAGCTCGGGATCCTGACCGGGGCAAACGACGCCGGGAGCTCCCTCAGCGGCCTGTATCCCGGCGTCACGTCCGGTGGCTTCGGCTATCTGCGCGTGGGTCTTCGGTGCCTGGCGAGTCAGGGCTGGCTCGAGCCCTCGACCGCGGCTGAGCCCGACAGCACGCTGATTCGCTGGACGGCAAACGGTCGCCTGATGGTCCCGTACCTCGACTACTACATCGCGGCGGGGCAGTTTCTCGCAGGCTTCGAGAGCAGTGACGACGACGCCTGGGCGCACGGCTGGAAAGCCGAGCAGATCGAGTCCTTCGTCGACCTGCTCGAGCCGGCCGGCGACCGGTGGAGGCTCAGCCCTGAGCTTCCATCGCAGCTGCGTGCGTTGACCGTCACCCACCTGGACTCCGCGCTGGTGGTGCCCGCGATGATCTGGCTGCTGGAGACCGACCGTCTCGCGCCGGACCGGCCGATGCTCACCGACGACGTGCTCGGCGAGGCGATCGGTCGCCTGCTGAGGATCGTCGGCTGGGTCGACCACGACGGCGGCGAATGGACGGCCGCCGGTCGCGAAGCGGCCAGGTTGGCCGTCCATTTCGGGATGGCCGGGTCGTATCTGCCGATGCTCTCGCGGCTACCCGACCTGTTCCGCGGCCAAGCGACAGTCGCGAGCAGCTCGGCGGACGGCGAGTGGCATGTCCACCGACCGCTCAACGTGCGCGCGAGCGCCACGGCACACAAGCGCTACTTCGCTGACGCCGACGACCTGTTCATAGAAATCTTCGATCGTGAGCCCGTGAGCGACCAGCCGCGCTTCATTGCCGACATGGGATGTGGCGACGGGAGCTGGCTGGTGCACCTGTATGAGCTGATCATGGAGCAGACGCTCCGCGGGCAGGTCGCGGCGGAATGCCCGTTGCTGATGGTGGGCATCGACTTCAACGTCGCGGCCCTGGTAGAGGCGCGGCGGTTGCTCGAAGCCGCGGATGTCCCGGCGTTGCTGATCAGAGGTGACGTTGGCAACCCGGACGAGGTGAGCGCCCGGCTCGCTGAGCACGGACTTGCGATGCAGGACGGACTGCACATCCGCGCGTTCATCGACCACAACCGCGCATATCGCGGCGCCGAGGCGGATATCGGCGTCTCCGGCGTCTCCAGCGGCGCGTATGTGGGCGCCGACGGCCGGTCACTTGACGGCGCCGCGGTCGAACGCGATCTCGTGGCGCACATGCAGCGCTGGACTCCGCATGTCTCCAAGCACGGCCTGGTGGTGCTCGAGGCGCATTGCGTCGATCCCGCGATCGCGCAGAAGCACCTCGGCGCGACGCACAGTGTTGCGTTCGATGCTTACCACGGTTACTCGCACCAGTACCCGGTCGAACATTCGGCGTTCCAGGCTTGCTGTCAACTAGCCGGGTTGCGGTTCGTGAGTGAGTGGGAGCGGCACTATCCCGTCAGCAGGCCGTTTGTCGCGGTCACCCTCAGCCGGATGCTGCCCGTCGCGCCTGGGACGTCACCACTCGCAGTACGCGGGCCTGTCGAGCGCGCAGATACCTGGCAACCGTCGCCGGAGACCGATCTCACCGACGGCGAAGCGCTACACGAACTGCTGTACACGGGCGGAGATCTCAATCATCCACGTTCCTGGTGCTCGGCACCAACCGGATACGTCGTCGCGCGGGCGCTCGCCGCTGTTCAAGCCAGACTCGCCCACGCACGCGCAGGCGACGTAATCCGCGTACTTGACTACGGGGCAGGTACCGGTTTGGCGACGATCGAGTTCCTCAAGGGGTGCCGCGAACGCCGAATCGACGGACAGCTCGAGCGGCTCGGCGCGACGCTCGAGGTGCATCTCGTGGACCTGCCCTCGAGCTGGTTTGCGTTCGGATACCAGTTGTTGCGTGACTGCCCGTGGACCCACGTTCATTCGCTGTCGAGTGCGGAGCGCCGGTTTCGCCCCATGCGGGAGGTCACCGGTGACAGGGCGATGGACGTCGTGATGGCGAATATGGTCTTCCATCTGGTGCGGCCACGCGCACTCGAATCGATGGCCACAGAGCTTGCCAGCGTGACCGCTCGTGGGGGCACCCTGATCTGGAGCGCGCCGGACATCGGACCGGCCGGGCCGTACGCAGTCCTGTTCCACGATGCGAACCGGGCGCTGCGGCGGCGCTGGCTCGAGTTCCTGGACGCGGGCGCGTCCGGCGAGGATCTGTTCGCCGACGAGGCACTGCGAGACGAGACAAGGCGGATCCGCGACGGCCTGAATGACATGGCCAGAACCGACGCCCGGGCGCGGGCGAACCGTCGTGTGCTGCCCGAACCGAACATCGCCGCAGACGTATTCGGCGCGCTCGCGGATGCGTTCGACGGCCCGAGCGAACTTCGGACCGAGACTCACGAGCTGCTTGTCCAGGACATCATCGACACGCTGCTGGTGCCTTCGAACCAAGGTGAGTACCTCCCCGAGATCGGCGATGCCCGTGTCCGCGAGGCGGTTGTCCGGGAGCTGATGCTGAAGGAGGTACTTCCCGTTCTGAGGAGTCAGGAAGCCGGAACCGCGGGTGGACTGAACGTGCAGTGGACGCTCGGTACGCACACGCGCGCCACCGGCTAGGCGAGTAGTGCAGCGAGCTCCTCGGGCTCGCTTACCGGCGACTTGCATGTGAAGTGCTGGCAGACGAAGGCGACCGACTCGCTGGCGCTGGCGACCGACTCGCTGGCGCTCGCCGGTCGCTTGGCAAGAAGCTCGCTGGCGCTCCCTTCTTGCTGGGTGCTGGTGTTCCCTAGAAGCTCGCTGGCGCTGGCGACCGACTCGCTGGCGCTGGCGACCGACTCGCTGGCGCTGGCGACCGACTCGCTGGCGCTGGCGACCGACTCGCTGGCGCTGGCGACCGACTCGCTGGCGCTCGCCGGTCGCTTGGCAAGAAG
>Ga0302324_100002055_pt1 | contig 47483 bp, 41 predicted proteins | sample Palsa_T0_1_FD_201949 | JGI IMG/M metagenome (GOLD analysis project Ga0302324, IMG submission 201949) | Peat permafrost microbial communities from Stordalen Mire near Abisko, Sweden - Palsa_T0_1 | ecosystem: Environmental > Terrestrial > Soil > Palsa > Peat permafrost | place: Sweden: Abisko...
TACAGGTGACGTCTCGGCCGCCCTGCGGGCTGATCGGCTTCCCAGCAAGCCTCGACGGTCTTCCTGTCGGCGAGCCGGATCAGGATCGGGTACAAGGTTCCGGACTTCAGTCCGGTTTCGCGAGCCAGGTCATAGCCGTGCCGCCACTGCGACGGCTGGGCGGCAAGAGCGGCCAGAACCTCCCGGGTCTGAGCGGACAACGCCGCGCGAGGTGGCATGGACCTAACTCTATCTAGGTAGAGTCATCCGCGCCATGCATCTGGGATCTATCAGCAAGTCAGCCGTCATCCTCGCTGCCAGAGGATCCCGGCCGAGCCCGCCGAGTCCAGGCCAAGCCGCAGCGGTCGGTCACGGGTACTCACGATCATGCCGACGCGCGGGTCATGGGCCTGGTCAGGCGCGATCAGTCCCAGCTCCCAAGCTGATAGTGCGAGTTCGATTCTCGTCACCCGCTCCACGCTCGAAGTCATAGGCCCAGGTCGGACTCTCAGTGCCCTGAAGACCTGTAGGACAAATCGTGATACATTTTGAACATGTCATCGGCCATCAGCGTCCGCCTGGATGCCGAAGCTATGCAGGCACTCGCGCAGCTTGAGGCGACCGGCATCAGCAGGTCTGAGGCGATACGCCGCGCGATCCTCGACAGCGCGGGTCTTCTCCGGAAGCGCGCTGCCCTGGCTGGCGAGGTCGCCGCCCTTGAGGCCGACGATGATGACAGGCGCGAGATGATCGAGGTCGCCGGGTTCATGGAGAGCATGCGTGCTCCGGGGTGACGTTCACGAGTTCCGCCCTCCCCGCGGAACCGGTCACGAGCAGCAGGGCCGCCGGTACGGCGTGATCGTCCAGGCGAACGAGCTGCTGCCCCGCTCTGTAGTGCTCGTGGCTCCGACGTCGCACAGCGCAAGGGCCGCGTCCTTCCGCCCTGAGATCGACCTGGGGGGTGAGACCACCCGCGTCCTTGTAGAGCAGGTCGGCGCAGTCGACGCGAGCCGCTTGGGCGACCTTGTGGGCCGGGTCAGTCCGGAGCAGCAGTGGGGCATCGACGAAGCTCTGCTGACCGTTCTCGGCCTCAGGTAGCAGACGCATACCGTCAAGTTAAGGCTAGACCTGCTTCAAGAACTCGGACTCACCGTGGCGCTTGCGCTCGGTCCGGTAATGGACACGGCACCTCCGGTTGAGACGGCGGCGCCCTGGAGTGCCCATCCGTACTTGGCCACGCCCGCTGCGGCGGGAACTGGTATCTGCATGTCGAAGGTTACCGAGCTGCCGGCCGGGATTTCCGGAACGGCCGGACAGTTGAGGTAGTACTGGCTGGCGCCCGAGCCGAAGCGGGTGCCAACTGGTGACATGTACTCGGTGTAGGAGGGGCAGGGGCTGAGCGCCACCGCCTGGCTCGTCGGGTTCTGCAGGGTCACCGTGTAGGTCGCGGTGGTTCCCGCGGTCACCGTTGCGGGCATCGCGGCGGTGGCGGTCAGGACGTTCAGCGGTGAGGAGATCTGGTCGGTGGCGGTGGAGGGTACGCCGAACGCGCTGACGCCGACGTTGTTGACGCCCTCACTGCAGATGACGTCGAGGGGACGGTCGGCGGGGAGGGGCACGTCAACGGAACCGCTGGTGCCGATTCCGATGGTGACGGCACTGTAATCATCGGTCCCGCCTGAGGCGGACTGGCTCTTCACTGTTCCGATGCTGCAGCCCAGCCGGTCGGCTGCCTGCGCCTCGGTGAGGTCCTCGTAGTAGCGCAGCACCAGGACTGCCCGCGACAAGGCGCATCTGGCCCCAGGCGAGACATTGCTTGACGTGGGGACTGGCGATGGCCTCGTCGTGTTCGCGGCGCTGGACCGGCTCGCGAGCGCCTGGCTGCTGCTGACCAAGATCACGGAATAGCGCGGCGTCCCGGATGGTATAGCCTCGCCAGGCACCCATCCAGGAGGCGGGATCTTGAGCTGGGACTACGGGACGCTGGCGACCGAGGTATACGACCTGGACAAGCCCATCGGATCGTCGTTCGGGGACGTCGAGTATTACCGCCGCCAGCTCGCCGGAATCACCGGCCGGATCCTGGAGCCCGCCACCGGAACCGGGCGCATCCTGATCCCGCTGCTGGAATCAGGGCTGGACGTGGAAGGCATGGACACCTCGCCGCAGATGCTGGCCGTCTGCCGCCAGCACTGCCACGACCGAGGCCTGGACCCGGAGCTGCGCGAAGCCGACATGACCACCTTCGTGCATCCGGGGGCCTACCGGGCGGTCATCGTCCCGGCCGGGTCCGTCACACTGCTGGACGGCCGCCCGGCAGCACAGCGGGCACTGACCGCCTTCCATCAGTCGCTGGTCCCCGGCGGCAAGTTCATCGTGGACGTCCCGGCACCGCGGCTGGTCACCGAACCTGAGCCGATGCGCTATTGGCGCCGCGGCTCGTTCGTGTGGACCTTGCAGACCATGCACATCGAGTACGATCCGGCTGCCAACCAGACGACCCGGTTCCTGCGCTACGAGAAGTGGCACGATGGCGGCCTGGTCAGCGCCGAGCTGCAGCTGTTCCGGCTACAGCACTGGAGCTTGGCCGAGTTCACCCAATTGCTCACCGAGACCGGCTTCACCGGGATAACCGTCACCGCCGACTACCAGGACGACCACCAGCCAGAGCCAGGCAGCGGCGACTGGACCTTCCACGCCACCCGCCCATAGACCAGCAGCCAACCCGGTGACCACCACCTTGCGCGGAAAGGCTCACTGCAGGTCAGGCCGGCGCCAGGGCGTCGCCATGAGCTGCTCCGGTAAATTAAAACGCGCCACCACGTGGGTGCAGCGAATGCCTCCGGTTACGGCGAAGTGGCCCAGTGAATGGCAAACCGATCCAGCGTATAGCCGAACGCATTCACGGTCGGCTGAATGAAGTTGTCCCGGATGGTCCGTGCCGCCTCGTTCTCGGCGGCCATGACGAGCGGGCGGGTGACCTGCGGGGCATGCTGAGACTTGTAGAAGGCGATATGCTGAGCCTCGGAATACAGTACTGACTCCGCAAACTGAGGCCGCAACAGCACGCCGCAGCCGAATCCTGGATACGTCCAGCTGTGCTGCGTGTCTATCGGCTTCGACGGTACATTGTTGATTGACACGTCGTTAACAGACTGCGGGAGCTGCGGCCGCGGAAGGACCATTATGACCGTTACGTGGCCAGGCACGCCTTGCTGTGGGCGGCTGAGGATCTGCAACCGGTAGTGGCCGGACGCGGGTGCCCACCAGGCAGGGCCTGGATTGAGATCCACGGTGGCGGACGCATGGCCAACGGCGTAGAAGGTACTGGCGTACCAGCACGGCCATGGACCAATGCTCTTGGAAACCTTGTGGGTAAAGAAGAAGCTAAAGTTCGCCTGGCCGAGGGCAGGTTTGGAGATGCCCTCTATCTTCTGCAGCACCCACGGGCCGAGATCGGTGTTGGTCGTGGTCCCCGAGCTGATCGTTTGCCACGGCCAGGCGAACTTGATGCTCGGCAGATGGATGTTCAGGCCCACAAGATGCAGGGCTGCCGATAGCGCGATCAGGACCACAGAGGCAATCGCCCGGCGAAATATCAGCCCCACCGCAACCACGACGGCAGCCCTCCTGACCCAGGGCCAGATGCGTCGGCGGGGCAGCCCAGGGTAGCCGTCCCTCCCGCTCGGACCGGCCGGGGCGGCGCTTTCGGCGGCGCGAGGGTGCCACGGCGGCAGCGTCCCTGGCTGACCTGGCCAGGCTGCACCGTTGGCAGGTCCGTTCGACGCCGTGTCCGGGGCGGTTGGTCCGTTCCCGCCGTACGAGTCGTCAGTCAGATACCTGCCTGGTTTCCTTTGGGCCGGCCCATTTGCGGTCAGCGTGCCCAGCAGAAAGAGCAAAAAACGAACCACGCAATCCACCTTCCTTCTACGCTCGGCACGGTAACTAGACAGTCGCAGGGTAGTTGAGACTCAGTACGATGGGCACTGCCCCGAATGGTCTGCGGAATCGGCTCCCTGGCTTATCCGGTGTATTCGACTCGGCTATGTTGGGCCAGCGCATGTTAAGGTGCCGGGCTGTCAGGCCTGCCACGGAGTACGGGAATTCCATGGCGGACGTGCGGTGCAGCTTGAGCAGTCCGCCCCAGCGGAACGCTGCGAAGACGTTAGCCAGGTCGCGAACGGAGAGGTCTCCGCGCGCGGCAAGGTCGATCCGATAAACCGTCCTGGCTAGCTCCACCAGGTCTTCGGCGCACTGCTCTAGTGCCGCTGACTTCGTCCGGTAGGTAGTGCCGTCGCGATTTGCCGTGCCAAGCCTCTCGCCGTGGACTGGTGAGTAGCGTGGCTTAGCTTCGCACTGCATCCAGTCGCAAGCGGCCAGCAGCTCCCAGCGGATGCCGCTGTGGCTGGCAACGTCTCGGTAGAGAGGCTCGGCACGCAGGAGCGGTACCCGGGCAGTGGCCATTATGGAGTTGCCGACGGACAAGGGAATATGGTGCTGGTACGGCCTCGCATCGGCGGAAGAATTGCGAGATGCGGTCCTCCGTGTCCGGCCGATCGGCGGCATCCGTTGGGCGGACACAGTCTGGGTTGACGGCCTCGCCTTTGACGCAGGCCGATCCGACGGAGGCCGATCCGACGGAGGCCGATCCGACGGAGGCCGATCAGGATTGGACTGCCTGCGTGGTCGCGGCGTTGGCCCGGGTGAAGGTGCAGGTGGCGACGTACTGAGGGTCGGAGCGGGAGTCGGCGTGGACAGGCCAGGGATGGACGCTCCACCCGGTGCTGCAGCGTCGGGGGAGGCGGTCGTCGCAACAACGTCGTAGCGATACAGGTGGTACTGCCGCATAAGCTTGATGAGTTTTGCGCCGTATTTCGGATCCGTTGCATAGACACCCGTGAGTGCCGTCGCAAACGCATCCGGATCCTCATGTTTGGCCATGGCCTGCTGGTAGTACCCACTGGTTGCCAGAAGCCTGCCATGATCGTCGATGCTCTCGGTGATATCGCGGTACACGCGAAACGAAGCAGACTGTGTCACCAGCTGGCCATTCTCGTATTCCTGCGTCGGCAGCGGAACGCTTCCGGCCGGGCCAGTGCCTTTGATTCCGAACAGATTGTGATCTCTGGTGGCAAGGTTGCTTCGGCCCCAGCCGGATTCATCGATGGCCTGGGCGATCGTCACCGATGCGGGGACGCCGTACCTGCGTTGCGTAGCTACCGCTGCCGGTGCGACCTCGCCGATGAACGCTTGCTGAGCGTTGGCGTCGTGCACGGTCGCCATCGGCGGTGATGGCTCGTGCCTGCGGTACCGGGTTAGCGACGGTGACGCGGAACCGAGTGACGCGGAACCGACGGATACCTCGTCGGCCGTTACTGACAGTCCGGGTATGGCTGCTCCGCCTGGCGCTGCCGCCCGGGGCGAGGTGGCCGGCCCGCCAGCCCGCGTGCGGGCCGGTGCGCGCTGTGCAGAGTCGGCGGCCTGCACGCCCGGTATGGCGGCTAGGCCCGAGGTCGCTTGACCTCGTGCCCGGTGACCGCCTGGCCCGCGCTCGTCGCTACGCAACGCCCTGTTCGCGCTACCCGGAAGTTCCCCGTTGTTGACGAACCCGACGACTCCCTGGGCGCTCAGCGGATTACGATATTCGTGGGCGTTGACAGAGAAATTCGGCAGGGAATCGCCGCCGATGGTGTGCAAAACTCCGCCGAGGTATTTCGTGACCACCTCGATGTGGCCATTAAACAGCACCCAGTCGCCGGGCAGTGGCATGTAGCCGTCGCCCAACGGGTGCCAGCGGTGATGTGCCTCTGCGTCTTGGAGGATCGAGATTATGCCGGGAGACGCTGGATTCGGATCAACGCGGACATCGGCCCACTCATGCAGCGGCCACGGGTAGGAGGTACCTCCGGTCTCCCAGCTTTGCTGGCCAACTACCTGTGCGGCCAGCTCCAGCGTCAGGCTCGCGAAGGCTGCGCACGACGCGCCGTGGTTGACACCATCTGCGCTGGCATGTCGCCAGATGATCTCCTCCATCTCGGCCGAAGTCCTGTGCTCGGCCATCCGGAGGTAGTAATGGGCAACGTTGACGATAGCTGAGCGCAGCAGCGAATCGCCTGCAGGTGCCGGCCGGGCTGCATGCTCAAGGGCCAATACACGAATCGGCAAGCCAGTTGGCGACGCCAGGTCAGCGGCCGCTCTAGGGACGAAGGAGAACCCCGTTATCGTTCCGCCAGCGCTGAGGCTTACAAGCGCAGTCACGTGCTGCCACCGGGGTTTGCCAGTGGAACGCATAGCTCACCTCGCTTCCTCGCTACGCTGCGGACTGTGGGACATGAGCAGATTGCAGAGAAGCGTTTGAGCTACGCTTCCAGTTTTGCCTGTGACAGATGCTTAAGGATCGCCTGGACTCGCGGGTCACCGGGATTGTTCGCGTTCTCAAAGAGCACGGCAGCCTCCCGGGCGGCCTCGTCCGGAGCACCAACAATCCACTTTTGGTAGACATCAGCCACCAGGGCAGCCTGCCCAGTCCGACCATTCACGGGCCGAGCGCAGACGCTCGGAAAGCCCGCTCGCGAGGTGACCGCCGCTGATCCGGTATAGCGCAAGCAGTTTGCGGAGTTGCTTTCAAGCCCGGGTTGGACGACCGGGTTGCCGTGCTTACCGGTCAGGGTTGCCCCGCCGACGATGTTGTTGATGGCGCGCGCAGCTACCTCGAGGCTGTCGATCGGATTAGAGGGATTGTAGGGCTGGTGGAGGTTCAAGGACCAAGCCACGGCGCCGCCTTGCGCTGGAGTGATCGGCTCAAGACCCAGTCGGCCAGTCATCCTGTCGGCGAAGTCCGGGTTGTCGGAGCTGGTCATCAGGGCGAATACCCAGAGAATCTGCCGCGTGCCCCTTGCGCAGGCAAAATCGACCTGACCAGGCTCAGATTTGACGTCCGGATTCTGGCAAGCCCTGGCAGCTTCACGCTGCACCTTTGCAACGCTGGACGGCCACGAGGCTCCTGCGCCGGGCAGCCTCATCACCAGGATGGTGACGAGCGCCGCGACAACAGCCGTTCCTATCGCCGCTTTCAGTCCGCGCGAGAAGCGCGGGTAGTAGGCGCTGCTTCGGCCATGGTTGACGAGCACCTCGGTGCGCCCCTCAGGCGAGCGCAGCTGACCATCATAATCCGGGCCGCGATAACCGTATGCAGGCTCAGCTGCCGCATAGCCGGCTGACATTCTGTCAGCAGGGTGTCCGGGACCCACGCCCTCTGCAGCGAGTGCAGCGCGGCGGTGAGTTTGCTGGATCGGGCCAGGTGCCTCCGTCCAGCCGTCGGCAGGCTGCGCAAGCTCACGCTCAAGTGACACGCGGGCGTCAAAGAGCTCGCGCTCGAGTTCCGCAGTCTTGTCCTTCAGGTCAGCGAGGCGCTGGCTCCTGAGGCGGATGTCGTCTTCAAATTCAAAGCGCGTTCTCATTTTCACCTCCATCGTGCAGCCTGTGCCAGGCGTGTCGAGCTTCTGCAAGATCGGTATTAGGCCTGCCTGCGAGACAGGTGTTGGGTAGCCAGCGCTGGGCAGCACCCTGCTGGCGTCGCGGATGCGGCGGCTGCCAGAATGGCTGGCGGAGGTCGTGGCTCGGGCCGGCCGGAGCGGCAGCAGACACTAGGTGACCCGGACGGATGCACCGGCAGGAGAACACCTGGCCGTGACCGGGTTGGACAGGCGACTTGCTTCATGCTCATAATTAGAACATACGTACGACCGCGATGTGAAGAGCGATTGCGTTAGAACTCACGTTCGCCTGGTCAGCGACCTGCCTCGGCCGGGCCAGGAGCCGCCCCCGGGTTAGCCGGCCACGCGGCCGGCGCCCGACGCTGGCAAGCTGGCCGGCGTGTCTGGCAGGCTGGCCTGCTGGTGGACCGCCAATTCGCCGAGCCAGTCCTCGCCGAGTTGTATGACGGTCCCACGATGGCCAGACCCCGCGGTTCGCAGGCCTGGCGACGATTCCTAGCCGTCCTGCATCGCCAGCTCACCACGCCGGTCCGCAGCATCGGGCAGCGCTAAAGTCCACAGGAAGGGAGGAGTGTGGTCATGGCAGAGATACCGTTCACGATGGGGGCCGAAGCCAGATGCAGCGATGGGGTCTGCGGCGAGGTGAGGGGCGTGGTCGTTGACCCGGTCGCCCGCGAGGTTACCCATCTGGTGATCGAGCCGAGGCACCGGAAGGGGCACGGCAGGCTCGTTCCCCTTGATCTTGTCGACGTCGGGGCGGGCGACATCCGGCTCCGCTGCACCAGGGCGGAGTTCGAGAAGCTCGATCCCGCCGAGGAGACCGATTTCCGGCCGGGCAGCGCGTACCCGGGCGACCCGGGCTACGGCTCGGAACAGGGGCTGGGGGTGCAGTGGCCCTTGTGGTTGAGTTTGCAGGCGCCCTTCTACGAGCTGAACAGGGACCTCGGTGACGGTACCGGCGTCAGTAGCAGCGCCGGCCCTGGCAGGGGGCACACCATGCGCAAGGTCACCTACGACTCCGTCCCGCGGGGCGAGGTGGAGGTGCGCCGCGGCGAGCCCGTCCATGCCACCGACGGCCAGATCGGGCGAGTGGAGGGGCTTGTCGTCGATCCCGGCAACCACCAAGTGACCCACGTGCTGCTCCAGGAGGGGCACCTGTGGGGCAGCAAGGAAGTGGCCATCCCGATCGGCGCCGTCACCGGGGCGCAGGACGGTGTCCAGCTCAGCATCAGCAAGCAGCAGGTGGCGGACCTGCCGCCGGTGGTCAGGTAGAGCTGCCAGGATAGGCGTGCCGCCGTTGGCCCCGCCTAGGCGCGGGTTCGATGCGGCCTATTTGAGCCGCTGCTCGACTACGGGGCCGACGATCGCCTGCTGGCCGCCAACCGTGGCTGAGGCGACGGGTGGCGCATCCATACGTTGGGTTCCCAGTACCGGCCGGTGCCATCTGCTACAACCAGCGGCGCCAGCCCGCCGGGGAAAACGTACTCGCCGGGTTGCGGTAGTTCCATGCCAAGCCACTGCTCCCAGTCAGCCACGGGTGCCGCGATCTCCATCGAACGGGGCTCAGAACGCAGGATCGTCGCCCCCAGACGGGCGTGCACGCGCAGCCAAGGATCGAACGGCAGGCCGTCGCTGCGACGCCAACGGGAGTACGCGTCGATCGGAATGAGCGGGTACCGGTCTTTCCTGCTCGGCCGGACCGGAGCGACGAGCGGGCCGAGGCCCGCGTTGCGCGTCACGAGGGCCATTGCCTGGAGGATCAGCCGGCTGAGGCCCTGCCCTTGCCGGTCCTGCTCGACTTCGGCGGCAAGCGCGGACACCGCGGTCGGTGCCGTGTGCTCGGAGACCGCGCGCAGGCCGACGGCGTCGATCCCGGCCGGCAAGTCGTCAAGCGACCCGTCCCACCGGAACGGAATGGCCCGGCCGCGCGCCACGACGCGATCGAGGGCGACGTCGTAGACGAGCACCTGGAACCGCGCATACTGGGGAAACAGTTGCCCGAAGTACGTGCCGCTGTGGTTGCCGTGCAGGTTGTACTCGGGCCAGACGCCGCCAAAGAGCGGCCTTGCCTGCTGCCACAGATCGGGCCGCTCCTCGGCGGTAAAGACCTCCATCGACGAGCCCGGTGGAATGGCCAGCCCGTCCATTGGGCAATCTTGCCACCGCGGTCCGCGTCCTGCGGAATGGTTAAATCGTCCCGTCGGTCCGGACCAAGGAGGCAGGCATGACCCAGACGCGACCGCGTCCGCTGCGACCGGCGGTAAGCGGATCGGGGTGCTGGCACGTTGTTAGGGTGTGGGCACGAAACGAATTGATGCCGACTTCGCCGAGTTCTATGCGTCCGCCCGGGATGACTGCCTCCGCGCGGTCTTGGCCAGCACCGGTGACAGGGAGGCGTCAGAGGATTTCGTTGCCGAGGCATTCGCCCGGGCCTGGGCGTCCTGGCGGAAGGTCGGCCGGCACCCGGCGCCGCGGGCCTGGGTGGTGCGCACTGCGCTGAATCTGCGGGTGTCGTCCTGGCGCCGCAGCAGGCGCGCGGCAGCACTCGGCGACCGGGGCGCGCTGAGCGCGGCCGGCCAGGCCGATCTCGGCCCGGTCGACCCGGAGATGATGGCAGCCCTGACAGCTTTGCCTGAGCGGCAGCGCCAGGTCATCGCGCTGCGGATCTTCCTTGATCTGGACACCGCCAGGACGGCGAAGGCGCTTGGCATCGCGCCAGGGACCGTCACCGCGCATCTGGCGCGTGCCGTTGCCACGCTGCGTACCCAGTTTCCGCCGCAAACGCAGGCTGAGCCGCGATCGCAGGCTGAGCCGCGATCGCAGGCTGAGCCGCGATCGCAGGCTGAGCGGCACTCCTGTGCGGAGTCGCAATCGCGGGCAGGGCCGCACCCGCGGGCAGAGAGGCAATGATGAACGACAACGACCTGACTACCGCAGTGCGGGAGCCGTTTGCCAGGGTTCTCATGGCCACGCCGGTTGAGGCTGTGCTGGCTCGCGGCCATGCGCTCAGGCGCGGCCGCCGCCGTCGGCTGCAGACCGTGGCTGCCGCCGCGGCGGCCGTTACCGCGGGACTGGTTTTCGTCCTCCTCGCAGTCGTCCCTGGTGGCCGGGCCGCCGCTCCGGTCACGCTGACCGCATGGACCGTCGTCACTGAGCCCAACGGAACCGTTGTGGTCTCCATCCACGACCTGCGAGACCCGCTCGGCCTGCAGCGCGCGCTTCGCGCGCATGGCGTGCCCGCCATCGTGCGGTTTCACCGCAGCGGCGAGCCGATGCCTGGCTGCGTCATCCCGGCTGGCTCCAGGCTCCAGTCGGTTTACCGGCATGTCTTCCTGCTGCGACCGGCGGCAAGCAGCGGCGGGCCGCTGCTGTCCCTCGATCCGGCGGCCGTCCCCAGGGCGGCCGAGGTCGGGATCGACGCTGCTGAGGGAAACGGATTCGGCATCGAGCTGCTGACGAAGCACGGCCGGTGCCTGCCGCCGAGCAAGCCGTCGGTCGTCGGGGTCGGTCCCTCGTAGAGCTGGACGATCCCGGTCACGCCGCGGTGCCGGGAGCGATCGAGGGCGGCCCGAGGCGCGGTGCCCGGCGAGCTCACCGCCTGCCATCGCCGGCGGACGCGCTCCGGCGGCTCGCGGTGAACGCGAGTCCGTCGTGGCCGGCGCCGCGGCCTGTCGGCGGACGCGGGCAGTAAAGCAGCAACTCCCGTCCGGTCCAGGCGGCCGACTGCTGAGTGTCACACCCGAACGGCGCTGCCGGGAGCCGGCTCCATCGCCGGGTGGCGACGTCGTAGGCGCTAGCGTCACCAGGGCGGACGTTGCCGTATTCCCCACCGGCATCGAGGGAGATGAGCGCGGCTCCGGTCCAGGCGGACACCAGGTCGTCGCCCCCGAGCGGATCTGCCGGGAGTCTGGCCCAGGTGTTGCGGGCCGGGTCGTACAGGTCGGTGGCCTCCGGGACGAACGGGCCAGGGCAGAGTCCGCAGTTGTAGGTGATGCCGCGGACCACGACGAGCCGGCCGGCCGGCAGCACCACCTCGGCGTCCGGCAGCATCCCGGAGGCGGCAGGTACCAGCCGCCAGCGCCCGGTGCCCGGGTCGTACGTGAACATGTCGACTCCGCCGGCGCTGGACCCGGAGCTCGGCCCAGTTCGCGCTGAAGTCTCCCATTCCGACCAGGCAAGCAGCTGGCGGCCTGCCATCACTGCGGTGTTCCAGGTGAGCGGGTGGCCATCCGGCGGTACCGGCGGGGCGATGTGCTGCCATCGGTTGAGCGCGGGGCTGAAGCTGGCGCCGTCGCGGTAGCCCCGCACCGTGTCCGTCAGCACGGCGGGCTGGCCGCCGAGCAGCAGGAGGGCGCTGCCGGTCCAGACTGCGATCGCTTGCGCCCGCGGCGACAGCGGGGCTCTCGGCAGCAGTTTCCACCTGTTGGTGACCGGGTCATAGGCGGCGCCGCTGGCGGTCACCTGCAGGCTGCTGGCGGTCACCCTGTCGTAGCCGCCCCAGATGATCATCTCGGTGCCGGTCCAGGCCGCTGCCTGGCCGGTGCGGGGCGAGAGCGGGGCGGCGGGGAGGGTGCGCCAGCGACCGGTCCTGGGGTTGTACGCAGCCCCGTCCGCGTGCAGTTTGCTGCCGTCTGATCCCGACTGCCCGCCCCAGACCAGCAGCTCGCGGCCGGTCCATACGACCGAGGCGTCATCTCGCGGCGCGATCGGTGCGCGGGGCAGCGCGGACCAGCGGCCGGACGTCAGCTGGGCGACGGTCGCCGGACGCACGGACCGCGCTGCCGTGGCGAAGCTGCCGGACGAGGCGCCCGCAGAAGCCGACGGCCGGTCCGCGGACGACGGGCTGGCAGAGGGCCGCTGCGGCAGGCCGGAGGCACCGCAGCCGGCCAGCGCGATCAGGGCCGCGGTCCCGGCCAGGAAGCCGGTGCCTTTTCGATACATGCACTTTTTGACGCGCCGGCCCGCAGGACGGTTCCGCCTGATCGCTGCGTCCGCTGGCGGCGCGGCTACGGTAGCCGCGCTACGTGCAGACAAGGCCGTCAGCGTCCAGGTGTTCGACCCGCGAGGGTGCTCAGGTCACCGGCTCGCTGTCATGCGGCTGGTTGCCGGATTCCCGGCGAGCCCGGTCGGCGCGCAGGGCGCGCAGTACCGGGAGGGCAGCGAAGTAGGACCCGGCGAGGGCGCTGCCGCCGATCCCGAGGTCGATGGAGATCCGGCCCTGCCTGGCCCAGTAGACGTCCTTGAGATCGAGCAGCAGGGCGAACTCGTCGACGATCAGGGCAAGGCCAGAGCCGTAGCTGACGGCTACGGCGGGGTGCCTGCGCTGCCGCTCGCTACCGCGGACGGCGACGGCACCGACCCCGGCGACCATGCCGATGCCCCACATGTAGTGGTGCAGGTGCTCTGTTCCGATGCTGAGGTTGCGGAACGGTCCCTTGCCGGCCCGGATGCTGTAGGTGATGCCGCGTACCGCCGCGAACGTGGCCGTGAAGGCGAGCCAGCTGAGCAGGGCTGACCGCTGGCTCGCATCCATCTCGTGGTGGTACGCGGCCCGGGCGGCCGGTGCCAGCGCTGACGTGCTGCTTTTCACATGCGCACCATACCGCCCGCCGTCCGGTGCGCCGGTGCGGGCAGCCGCCGTGCGGGGCAGCGAGCCAGCGGGAGTTATCCGTACGGCAGGAAGCAGATCCCGGCATGGCCGGACACGCCGCCGCACTTGTCGGCGACAGAGCCGTCGCTCTCCGTGTAGTTGTCACTGGCGACCCACAGGCCCTCGCTGGTGACCAGCATGTCGTCGGCGCCGAGCCCACGTGACCTGGTGGGGTTGAAGATGACCGCCCCGTCCGACGGCGCCAGGCCGACCATCCCGGGGGCGGAGACGGCGTTCGGCCCGGCCACGTTGCAGCCGTGCCTGTTGTCTGCCCACCGCTCGTGGCCGCCGAAGTAGGCGGTGCTGGTGTCCGCTGCCGTGGAGTACAGGGAGTCACAGCCGGTGTAGTTTATCCACCTGTCCCGCACCGCCCGCTCCGACGAGGGGAAAGCCGCCGCCGCGTCGCACAGGCCGGACCTTTTCTGGCTGTTCGAGAGGTAGTAGGGCCGGTAGCCGGTGCTGGCGACGTAGATCGTGTAGCTGTCCGGCGACCAGGCAGCGGCGCGGACGTAGAACGGCTCGATGCCGTCGCACGACCCGTTGAACTGGGTCGAGCGCCACCTCGTCACCCTGGCCTGACTATTGCTGCGCAGGGTGAGCATGAAGATCTGCTGCCTGTGCTTGCCTCGTACCGAGGTGAAGTCGCCTTCCACCAGCAGGCGGCGGCCGGCCGGGCTGAGCTGCTGGTTGTAGACGCGGGTCTCGTTCTCGTCCACGCCACGGAACTCGTAGTGGCCGGAGACGCTCAGCCTCAGGTAGCGGTCGTCGCGCCCGGTCGTCGTGTTCAGGCTCGCGTAGTAGTTGCGCCCGGAGCCGTTGATGGAGGTGAAGCGACCGCCAGCGAGCAGGTGCCGATCGTGCACGACCAGCGTTTCGACCGTCTTGTTGGCGTCGCGGGCGAACTTGGTGCGCACCGCGCCCGTCGAGGTGTTGACCTCGACGATGTTCCTGGCCGACCTTCCGTGCACACGACTGAACGACCCGCCCAGGTAGGCCCGTGAGCAAGTGTCGCTGCGGAAGGCAATGGAATTGACCTTGCCGTTGACGCCCGGTTCCCAGTCCGAGACCGCATAGGGCGCGGTCGCCTGGAAGCTGAACGCGTTGCGCCGGTCGTAGGTCCTGCCGCCCCAGCTGATCCTGCTGAACTTGCCCACGGCGTACATCGTGCTGCCGCACTGCACGAGCTGCCTGACCTGCTCCGTCGTGCCACCGGGATCAGGCGCGAGCTGAGGGGTGCCGCTGGCGGGAGTCGCAGATACCGGTCCGGCCGGGGCGGCCACGGCCGGGGCTACGTATCCCGCCACGCTGACCGCGAGCACGGCCCCGGCAAGGCTGAAAAGCGGCAGGGCGAACTGACGGCAACGAACCATGGCACTCCCGTCGTGACAGAACGGTCCAATGAGATAACGCTGAGTTTAGGACGGTGGTGAAGGCTGTCATGCAGAAGGGTGAGATTTTGCCAGACTGAGACGTACGTACGCTCCGAGGCCGTCGTCACCGGGCCGTCGTCACCGGGCCGTCGTCACCGGCCGCTCGCCGCGACGAGGCGGCACCGGGTGTGCTTGGCTTGGCCCAATGGATCACGATCTGCTCGGCGACCGCGTCCGGCGCGGCGATGTGGTGTTCGGCGCCTGGGCGGTGCTCCCCGGAGCCGTCAGTGCCCGCGCCCTGGCCGTCCGCGGCCTGGACTACGTGGTCATCGACCTCCAGCACGGCGGCGCGACCGAGCATGACCTGCCGGGGATGACCGCCGCCCTCGGCCTTTCGGGGGTGACCCCCCTGGCCAGGGTCCGGCACGCCCATCCGGCCGACATCGGGCGCGCGCTTGACCTTGGCTGCCAGGGCGTGATCGTGCCGAACGTCGAGTCCGCCGAGCAGGCCGCGGCCGTCGCCGGGGCCTGCCGTTACCCGCCGGATGGCTACCGGTCGGCAGGCGGGGTGCTGGCCGGGAGCGGCACGCCGCTGTGCATCGTCATGGTGGAGTCGAGAAACGCCGTCGCCGACATCGACGCCACCTTGGCCATTGCCGGAGTCGACGGTATCTATGTCGGCCCGAGGGACCTGTCGCTCTCGCTCGGCTGCTCGCTCGATCCGCACGACCCGGTGCTGCGCCGGGAACTTGAGCGCATCTGGGCCGCCTGCGCCGCGGCAGGCAAGCCGGTGGGCGTGCATGCCGCCGACGGCGCCACGGCGCGGCTGTACCGGGACAGCGGCTGCAGGATCATCACCGTGGCCGCCGACGCCGTGGCGCTGGGCCGCGCGGCCGCCGCCGAGCTCGCCGCCGCCGTCGGCTGACCGCCGGCCGGAGCTCCGCCGGCGCTCCGCCTGCCGGAGGTCAAGAAGGTGCCCAGTTCCCTGCTGGCGGCGCGCCGAGCGGCGCGGTCACGGTGGCGGCGGGCAGCGAGGACGGGCTGACGAACGTGCTGCCGCCCGGCCCGGCCCGCACGGCCTCGTGCAGCGCGCTGCCCTTCAGGTACTTGGCCCAGGACAGGAACCATTGCGTCCAGCCGTTGTCCCACTCGCCCGCCTTCGGGCTGCCGGTGATGGTCACCGGATCGCCCGGCCGTTCCATCGTGTAATAGGTCTCCGCGTCGGCCGGCGGCATGTTGACACAGCCGTGGCTCACGTTGGCGTAGCCCTGCTCGCCGACCGACCAGTACGCGTCGTGCAGGTAGTCGCCGGTCCAGGTGAACCGGACGGACCACGGCACCAGCAGGCTGTAGCCAGGGCCCTTCATCAGCACCGGATTGCCCTTGTCGATGGTCAGGTACGTGCCGTTCGGCGTGTCGTCGCCCGGCCTGCCGGTGCTGATCGGCCAATGGCTGAACAGCTTGCCGTTCCGGTAGACCCGCATGTGGTGCGTGGCGGTGCTGGCCACCACGATCAGCGAGCTGCCGATGGTGAACGACTGGGTCAGGGTATGCGTGCCGTACACGCCCGGCGCGCCCTCGACGCCGTCCAGATGCCCGGTGAATCCGACCTTGGTGTGCGCGGGCCAGTAGCCGCGCGGCCGGAAGTCCAAGGTCTCGTCGCCATCCCAGTACCAGGCGCCGACGACGGGCTTGGAGGTCGTCAGCTGGAGCGACCTCTCGACCGCGGCCTTGTCGGTAATCGGCTGGCTGAAGGTAAGCATGATCGGCATACCGACGCCGTAGGTCTTGTGGTAACCCTCGAATATCAGTGTCTGGAACGTCCGGGCCGGCCTGAGCGTGCGAAACGAGCTTGACTGCGTCACTGCCTGGCCAGATTCGCTGATCGCCTTCGCCGCAACTGTGAACTGCGCCGACGTCGCCAATGCCCAGGTGCTGTGCCAGTGCGTCCGGGCGGCGTTCAGCACGCCGGTCACGTTGCTCGCTGCGCCGCTGTACTGGCCGCCCGCAAGCCGGACGGTCACCTCGACGATCTTGCCGCCTGCTGCGGTGACCGCGATGCCCTTGCCGGGATTGACGTCGATGGTGCCGCTCGCCGGAGTGATGGACAGCCGCATGCCCGCAACCGGCGGCGAGCTGCCTGCGCCCCCGGCCGGGGCCGCGGAGCGGCCCTGGCATCCGGCGACGAGCAGGCACAAGGCGCCGCCCAATACCGCGGCGGCAACTCCGTCAGGTAGCCGGCCTGCTCGGCTGCTGCTGCGCACTCCGGCCTCCTCCTGCCGACGCCTGGCCTGCCGGGCGACCGGCTCCGATCACGGATCTGATCGCGGCGGGTAATCCGTCTCGTCCGCGGCCACGGGCGACTGCGCTACGGATGCTGTCCCGGCGGAATCGCTCGTTACCGTGACGGACGAGCCACGCCGGTGGTTGCGGTCCAACGGTATCCGCGCCGGGCGATGCGCACGAATCCCCGCACCTCGTAGCCGGCCCGTCCGGATCAGGGCGAACACGGCGGCAACCGCGGCGATGCCGGTAGCCGTCCACGGAACGTAGTCGCCAAGCCGGTCGTACGGGGTGCGCGCCGAGGCCGGAGGCAGCCCCAGCCGCAGCACGGTGACGCCGCGCTCGGTGGATCCGACCCACGCCAGCAGCCGGCCCCGTGCGTCGAACGCGGCCGAGTCACCGGTCAGCGCGGCCTGCACGACCGGCCGCCCGGTCTCGGCCGCGCGCAGCGCGCCGAGCGAGGCGTGCTGCGCCAGGACCCACTCCTCCCAGCCGGCCTGCCAGGTGGAGTCCGAGGTCTGATAGATGATCATCTGGGCGCCGTGGTCGGCGTCCACCCGGGACATGTCGGGGAACGCGGACTCGAAGCAGATCAGCACTCCGATCGTGAGCGGCCTGCCGCTCGGCAGCGTGACCCGCATGACGTGGGCACCGGTCCCGGGAATGACGTTCTGCGGCGCCGCCTTGCTGATCTTGGCCAGCCAGCCGATTTGCTGCCGGAACGGGATGTACTCGCCGAACGGCACCAGGCGGGTCTTGACGTACCTGCCGTCGATGCCGTTGCTGCCGATCAGCACGGCGACCTTTGACTTCGCGCCGTCGGGCGCTATCGAGTCCTGGTTCACCAGCAGCTGCGCCCCGTCCGCCGCCGACAGTCTCGCTAGCTGGCGCAGCAGCGAGGCGTGCGTGTCCAGGTCGTAGCCCACGCTGCTCTCGCCCCAGACGATCAGGTCGGCGTGGTCGCGGCGCAGGCCCGCCGACAGCCGCTGGCTGGCGTCCACCCGGAGCCTGGGGTTGTGCACCACGCCGGGCTGGACTATCGCAATCGTGACGGGCCGGCTCACCGGCGAGGCGGGGGTCGAAGCGAAGGCGACAGGACCCGCCGCGACCACGATCGCCGCGCCGGCCGCGCCGATCAGGCGCATCGACATCCGCCGGGCCACGATCAAGATCACGACTCCGGTATTGGCCGCCACCAGCGCGAAGCTGATCAGCCAGACCCCGCCGACGGCGGCGAGCGCCAGCACGGCGGGGTGCTGCCACTGACTGGCGCCGAACACCGCCCACGGACCGCCAAAGCCCTGCCAGGACCTGATCCACTCGCCGACCAGCCAGCAGCTCGGCACGACCAGCAACGCCGCGAGCGCGCGGCCGGCGGTGACGGGCGAGCGCAGCAGCGCCCAGCACGCCACCCCGACGCCGGCCCAGAGCGCGCCGAGCACGGCCACTACCAGCAGCAGCGCCGGGCCCAGGTCCGGGATCAGCCAGTAGAGCGCGGCCAGCAGATACCCGGCCCCGAACCACCAGCCAGCCGAAGCGGCCTGCCTGGCCGTCGCCGAGGCCCGCATCAGCAGTAGCCCCGGCACGAGCCCGAACCACGCGACGAACTCAAGATTCGGCGCCGGGAACGCTAGTACAGGCAGCGCACCGGCCAGCAATGCGGCCGCGTACCTGGCCGGCCGCGGCAAACCCAGCCAACCTGCCATGGCACCATTGTGCGTCCGCGAGAGTAGCGCATGCGTCCGCGGGAGTAGCGCGAGTACCGCGCGCTTGCGCCGCCAGCTGCGATGGCCGCGCGCCTCAGCCGCCCAATGGCGCGCCGCCGCCGCCAGCCGCGATGGCCGCGCGCCTCAGCCGCCGGCTGGCGCGCTGTCGCGTCCCGACCGCGCTCTTCGGCTGGCCGCAGCCGCGATCGCCCACGCCAGCGCGGCCGCGGCGAGGAAGGTGATGACGTACTCCGGCCAGTCGCCGACCCGGTCGGCGAGGGTCAGATTGCTCTGCAGCGGGACTCGCGCATCCAGCAGCGCCCGCCGCCAGATGCCGCTGCGAGCGATCAGGGAACCGTCCGGCGCGATGATCGCGCTTACCCCCGTGGTGGACGCGACCACCACGCTGCGGTCATGCTCCATCGCGCGGATGCGCGCGATGGCGAGTTGCTGCAGGGTCTCCCCGGTCTGGCCGTCTATCTCGAAGTCAGCGTCATTGGTCTGCACCACCAGCAGGTTCGCCCCAGCGGCGACCTCCGACCTGACCAGGTTGTCGAAGCCCACCTCGTAGCAGATCACGTCGCCGAGCCTGATCTTTCCGATGGGGAAGACCACCGCCCGGTGCCCGGCCGTGAAGTTCACCGGCTGCAGCGAAGGCAGCGAGGTGAACTTGTCCAGCAGCCCGCGGAACGGGATGACCTCTCCGAACGGCACGAGCTGGCGCTTGACATAGGTCTGGACCGGCCCGCGGCCCGGCAGCCAGAGCTGCCCGGCGTTGCGCACCGGGTCGTCAAGCACCGCTCCGACCAGGACCGGGCGGTCGATGGCGTCGACGGCCGCCGCGATCACGGCGTAGACCGACGGATAGTCGCTCGGATCAAGGTCGGTCGAGTTCTCCGGCCAGACCACCACGTCGGGTGCCGGCCTTGAGCCGTCCTTCACCTGCGCCGCCAGCTGCTCGGTCGCCGCCGCGTGGTTGGCCGTCACCGTCGTGGCCCGCAGCACGCCGGTCAGCGTCCCGGCGTGCGGGACGTCGCCCTGCACGGCCGCGACGGTCGCGGTGGGCGCCCCGGCAGTCGGCTGGTCGACCGGGAGCAGCCGACCGCAGACGGCGACCCCGGCTGCCGCGGCGAAGGCAAGGGCCGGTACCAGGCGGCTGCGCAGCCCGTGCTGGAGCACCTCGCGGCGCGATGACGGTCGCTTGGGCACCTCGCGGCGCGATGACGGGCGCCTGGGCACCTCGCGGCGCGATGACGGGCGGACGCGCGATGACGGCAGGGCCAGCCAGGCCAGCGTCGTCCCGGCCAGGGCCACGAGGAAGGTCAGCAGCGGGGCGCCGCCGACCGCCACCCAGCGCGCGGTCGGCGCGCTGGCCTGGCTCATCGCGAGCCTGCCCCACGGGAAGCCTCCCCATGGCCACCGGTCGCGAACGGCCTCGGCCGCGACCCACCACCCCGCGGCGGCCAGTGGCCAGGCCCGCAGGTTCAGCAGTAGCCGCTGGCCGACCGTGAGCACCGCGAACATCACCGCTTCCAGGACGGCTAGCGCGACCCAGACATACCAGGCGACGTTCTCCAGCCAGGACAGCAGCGGAAGGAAGAATGCGAGGCCGAAAACGAGACCGGCGGCCAGCGATCCGCGCAGGCTCCTGCCCCGGAGCGCGACGACCAGCAACGCGGGGCCGGCCGCGGCCAGCGGCCAGGCGCCGACCGGCGGGAACGCCGCCGCGAGGGCCGCCCCGCCCGCTAGCGCCGTGAGCAGGGCCAGGCCAGTGGGCAGTCCGCCGAAAGCGGCAGCGTGCCTGGTGCCAGGCAAGGACGCCAGTCCTGCATGCCTCCCCGCCCCGGTGAGCACCACCGACCTCCCGTCGGCCGTTCGGTCCCTGGCCTCTTGCGAGCGTATCCGGACCGCCGGCCTCGCCCCTTGCACGTATCCGGACCGCCGGCCTTGCCCCTTGCACTAGGCGAGATGCGAAAGCCCTTGTGCAAACGGACTTTTGCATTTCGCCGCACATTGGTGATCGAGCGTGATAATTTCGCTACCGCCTGTTCTCCAGCTAACGAGACGCGCCCTCCTCTGGCATGCTCGCGAGGTCCCGTGCCGTGATCAAGATTCGATACTCAGACCTACCGGGCGGACTGCACCTCAGCGCCGAGGTCCGGGGTAACCACACGTTCCTCTTCTTGCTGCCCGGACTCACTACCGCACAGCGGAAGGCAGCCATCCGCAGGGCGAGGAGCGCTGCCAGGGTCGGCCACGGTCCGCAGTTGCCCGCACTTGGCCTGGCGCGCGCGATAGCGGCGGACCGGGTCGCGACCACTGTCAGGAACGGGTTCGCCGCGATACGCATGCATCCGGCGATCCTCATCCCGCCGATGATCGTGGTGCTGGCCGCGACCATCGCCTATTTCCTCCTCGCGTCAGTCTCGTTCCCTTTCATCCCGTCGCGGGCGGCCGAGCCGGGTCTCGGCCGCGGCGCCGGGGGCGGTGGTGCGGTGCACCGCTTCGCGCTGGCCGACCTGGGCAACCGGCCGGCCAGCGGTGCGACGCCTGGCAGCCCTGGCCGGCGCTTAGCGGCGGTGTCCCTGCAGGGTGCGCCGGGCCCGCCGTCGGCTGGCTCGTGGGCTTGGCCCGCGCCCGGCCCGTCCGCCCGTCGCCCGCCGGGCTGGCCGTCGGCCTCCGCCGCCCGGGCACTGTCCCGTTCGCCGTCGGCTCCGGGTCCGGCAGGCGGTGGCGTCTGCGTGAAGGTCAGCCTGCTCGGAGTCTGCGCGGGGGTCTAGCGCGTGATGGCCGGGAACGCACCTGGCGGACAATGCTCGCGCTGGACGGTCGCGGGATAATGCTTGCGGCTGGCGCTCACCGTGGTGACAGCAGCCTGGCAGGAGCAGGGACGCCGACGGAGGGGGAGATGGGTGAGCCGCCGCGGCTGGGCGCTGTTCAGCGCGATGAGCGTGATCTGGGGCATCCCCTATCTGCTGATCAAGATCGCCGTGGCTGGGGTGCCCGTCCCCGTGCTTGTGCTCGCCCGGGTGGCCATTGGCGCCGCGCTGTTGCTGCCCGTCGCGCTGCGCCGGCGCCAGCTCAGGGCGCTGGTGCCGCATCGGCGCTGGCTCGCCGTCTTCGCGCTCGTCGAGATCATCACGCCGTGGTTCCTGCTATCGGAGGCGGAGCGCCGCCTCTCCAGCTCGATGAGCGGCCTGCTCATCGCGTCGGTGCCCATCATCGGCGCGCTGCTCGCCCGGATTTCCGGCGACACCGAGCGGCTGACGGCGGTCCGCTGGACCGGCTTGCTGGCGGGCCTGGCGGGAGTGGCGCTGCTGGCCTCCCCCGGCGCCGCAGGCGGTGACGCGCGGTCGATCGGCGAGGTCCTGCTGGTGGCCGTGTGCTACGCGACCGGCCCGCTGATCGCCAGCAGGAAGCTCAGCGAGGCCCCGCCGATCGGGATGACCGCGGTCTGCCTGGGTTTTGCGGCCGTGGTCTATGCCCCTGCCGCGGCGCTGACCTGGCCCGGCGCGATGCCATCCGGCAAGGTGCTCGGCGCGATCGCTGGCCTGGCCGTGGTGTGCACGGCCGTCGCCTTCCTGTTCTTCTTCGCGCTGATCGCCGAGGTAGGCCCGGCGCGGGCGACGGTGATCACCTACCTGAACCCGGCCGTGGCGGTCGCGCTGGGCGTCTCGGTGCTCGGCGAGCGGTTCACCCCGGCCATGGCGGGCGCGTTCGCGCTGATCCTCGGCGGCTCGGTGCTGGCGACACGGCCCGGCCTGCGCCGCCGCGCGACGGCGCCGGGAGCGCCGTCCCTGTCGTCGCCGGGAGCGCCGTCGCCGCCGGTCGCGCAGGGAAATCTGGATGAAGGCGGCTGCCTGCCCGGCTAGACTCATCCCGGTGATCGACCTCAAAGCAGCCCGCCAGGATCCGGATCGTTACCGGGCCGCGCTGGCCCGCCGCGGCGCGGCGGGCGACTTCGACGCGCTGCTGGCGGCTGATGCCCGCTGGCGGGAGTTCACCGAACGGGCCGAGGGCCTGCGGGCCGAGCAGAAGAGATCCTCCAGGGGCAAGCCGGGGCCAGACGAGCTCGCCGAGCTGCGCAGGCTCGCCGCCGAGCTCACCGCGGCGGCGGAGGAGCAGGCGCAGGCCGGCCGTGAGCGAGACGAGCTGCTGGCCCGGATCCCCAACCTCCCCGATCCCTCGGCGGCCGACGGCATGGACGAGGAGGATGCGGAGGTCGTCCGCACCTGGGGTGAGCCGCCCGCGTTCGGCTTCGAGCCGCGCGATCACCTGGACCTCGGCTCGGCGACCGGCTGGATCGACATGGCGCGGGGCGCCCGGCTGTCCGGGTCGCGGTTCGCCTACCGGATGGGAGACGTGGCGCTGGCGGAGATGGCGCTCTACCGGTTCGTGCTCGACCGCCTGGCGGGGAAGGGGTTCATGCCCGTGCTGCCGCCCATCCTGGTCGGCGAGCGGGCGATGTACGGCACCGGCTTCCTGCCCACGGAGGAGTCCAATCTCTACCGCCTGGAAAAGGACGACCTGTACCTGACCGGCACGTCCGAGGTCGCGCTGGCCGGTATCCACATGGACGAGCGGCTCGAGGACGCGGAGCTGCCCGCCAAGTACGTCGCCTTCACCACCAACTTCCGGCGCGAGGCCGGGGCGGCCGGCAAGGACACCAAGGGCATGTTCCGGGTGCACCAGTTCGACAAGGTCGAGATGTACGTCTACTGCAGGCCCGAGGACTCAGCCGGCTTCCACGACCAGCTGCTGGCGCACGAGGAGGAGATCGTCCAGGCGCTCGGCCTGCCGTACCGGGTGATGAACATCGCCGTCGGCGACCTGGGCGCTCCCGCCGCCAAGAAGTACGACATCGAGGCGTGGTTCCCGGCGCAGCGGCGTTACCGCGAGATCACCTCGTGCTCCAACACCACCGACTACCAGGCCAGGCGGCTGAACGTCAGGTTCCGCCGCGACGGCAAGCTGGACTTCGTGCACACCCTCAACGGGACCGGCGCGACCGCGCGAGCACTGTTGTCGATCATGGAGAACTTCCAGGACGAGCGCGGCACGGTCGCCGTCCCCGAGGTGCTGCGCCAGTACGGCGCTCCCGCCACGCTCGGCACGTCGGCCGCGGGAGACGACCGGACCGGCGGCTAGGGCTACCGGGCGCCGAGGCCGAGCAGCAGACCGTCCGCCGCGACCGCGGGGGAGCTGGTCATGAACATCATCACCCCGGCGGCCGGGGCGCTGATGATCTCTTGCGTGCGCGCCCCGTCGATGCTGTTCACGCTGCCGAGCAGCTGCCCTTCGGCGACCTTGTCGCCGACCGTGACGGCGGGCTCCCACCAGCCCTCGTCGGCGCACCGCAGCCAGAGGAACCTGGTCAGGACCTCTGGCTCTGCCCGGTCCTGCACCGCCGGGCCCTCGTCGGTCATCCCCAGCTGCGCGAGCACCCGGTCGAGTCCGCGGACGTGCAGGTCGACGGCCGCCTGCTCGACGAGGCCGCAGCCGCCAGCCTCGGCGGTGATCGCCGGGACGCCGATCTGCGCGGCCGCCGAGCTGGTGGTCCCGCCGACGGCCCGGTCCGGGCCAGGCTCCTGCCGAATGACGTAACCGAGCCCGTACGCGAACGCCAGTTGCCGCGCCCTGTCCTGCGCTGGCCCGGCCTCGTACAGCGTGAACGGCTCGAGCGCCTCGACCAAGTCGCCGCAGTGCGCGTCGACGACCGCGTCGGCGCCCTGGATGAGCTCGGTGAACGTCGCATGCGCGAGCCGGTCGGCGAGCGTGCCCGACGGGTTGCCCGGGAAGCACCGGTTGAGGTTCTTGCCGTCCTCGGGCACCACGAACGGGCTGCGGGCTCGGAACGCCGACATGTTCAGCACCGGCACGGCGCGCACGCGGCCCCGCAGCTCCCTGGACTCAAGCGTGCGCGCCCAGGTACGGACGCCCGCCATGGACGCGTACTCGCAGCCGTGCACCCCGGAGAGCACGGTCAGCTGTGGTCCGTCCCCGCCGGTGATCTCGATGACCCCTACGTCGACGCCGGCCAGGTCCAGCGTGCGCCTGATGACCTCTGGTGGCATGGAAATCAGCTCCCGTTCGGTTGCGCCCGCGCCGGAAGGTGGCCCGGCACCAGCTCTTGCGCGGCTATCGCGACCTCGAGCAGTGCCTGGTCGCCGCCGCGGTGGCCCGCGAGCTGAAGGCCGGCCGGGAGGCCTGCCGAGGGCACCGGAAGCGACACGGCAGGGTGACCCGAAAGGTTGTAAGGCCCGGTGAAGCGGCCCTCGGCGCTGTCGTCTCCGACACCGAACGGCGGATCTTGCTCGGGCGCGGTGTAGCCGACGGTGGGACCGGCCAGGACGTCGGCGCCGTCCAGGCTCGCCTCGATCGCGGCGGTAAGCTCCGCCCGGCGTCCAAGCGCCCAGGCGTACCGCTCGTCGCTGATCGCCGCGCCGAACTCCAGCAGCGCCCGGGTCCCTCCGGCGTACCTGCGGGTGTCGCGGCCGGCGTGCACCAGGTGAGCCTCCCTGGCCACGATCACGGCGAGCAGCTCCGCCCAGCTGGCCAGCTCGTCGAGCCAGGGCGCGGACAGCTCCCGTACCTCCCACCCCGCAGAGGCGAGCACGGCCAGCGCGCCGGCCACCGCGGCACGGACCTCGCTGGTGACCGACGGATCGGCCAGCTGGGCGGCGAGTACCCGCACCCTTGGCGGCACCGGCCCGGGTGCCTCGCGGCGGGCGCGGCCGTCCTGCGCAGCTGCCTCCGCCGCGTTTTGGCCCGCCAGCACGCTGAGCAGCCTCGCCGCGCCGGCCGCCGTTGCGGTCAGCGTCCCCGCGGTGTCGCAGGTCGGCGACAGCGGGAAGACACCGTCGAGCGGCACGAGCCCGGCGGTGGGCTTCAGCCCCACCACCCCGCAGTACGCCGCAGGTATCCGGATCGAGCCACCGCTGTCCGTCCCGATCGCCAGCTCGCAGACGCCGGCCGCGACGACCGCCGCCGAGCCGCCGGAAGATCCGCCGGAAGTGCGCGACGGGTCCAGGGGATTCCGCGTGTCACCGACCGCCGGGTGCGCGAATCCGGCCGCGTACTCCAGGCACTGGGTGGTGGCAAACACCTCGGCGGCTGCCGCCCGCAGCCGCCGCACGAGCTCGGCGTCGGCGCTGGCGGGCCCGGGATCGTGCGCCGGGCTGCCACAGCCGGTGGGCACGCCAGCCACCGCGATGATGTCCTTCACCGCGACCGGCTGGCCGGCCAGTGGCCCAGCTGCCGCCCGGTCCGGAGCCCCGATCACGGAGACGACGGCGTTGACCGGGCGGCCGAGCCGCTCCAGCCGCTCGTAGCAGGCCAGCAGGTCCAGGTTCGCTCGCGAACAGGACCGCGCCCCGCGCTCGATCGCCGTGACCAGCTCGGCGACCCGGCGGACCAGCGGCCCGTGCAGCGGCCCGAGTATCGCCCCGACCTCAGTCGGCCGGCGCCGCACGGCCAGGTCGCGGTAGACACCAGAATGCGTCTTCGCCGATCTGCGGTTGAAGTCCGCCAGCCGCCCCAGCGAGCCGGTGAGGTCGGCGGGATCAAAACCGTCGAAGGCCATCGGGGTGACCGGTGCCTGCGCCAGCACCTGCCGGGCCAGCTCGGTCAGCATGGGCTGGTACGCAGCATCCTGGAGTACCTCGAATATCGGCAGGTCACTGACGGCTGTGGCGAACAACATGGCGCCGTAGGCCTGCTTGGCCCATAGGTAGCCGAGCACGTTGCTCGTGGCCCGTGCGTCGGCGATGTCCGCGGCCAGCGTGAGCACCCGGTCGGTAACGCTGCCGTCGACCTCGCCGATGACGAACGTGGCCCGGTTTCCGCGCAGCACGACGCCCGGCTCGACGACGTCGGCACCGAAGTTCACGAACGCCTCGACCACCCGCCCGGCGCCGAGCGCCTCGGCGAGCAGTCCGGCGTTCAGCCCGTTCTGCAACGAGACGACGTGACCGCCGCCGTGCATCCTGCCTGCCAGCGTGGCGGCCGCGGCCGCGGTGTGGTGCGCCTTGACGGCGAGCAGCACCGGCCCGTCCAGCCGCTCCGGCAGGTCGGCGGGGGCCACGGCGGGCACGCTGGCGGTGAAGTCCTCGACCGGCCCGGTGATCCGCAGGCCGCGCTCGTTGACGGCCTGCACGACCGCCGGGTCGGCGTCGCTGACCAGCACGTCGTGGCCGTCCCTCGCCAGGCCAGCGGCGACGCTGCCGCCGATGGCACCGCATCCCAGCACGAGGTAGTGCACGGCGCGAGATGTTACAACACTGTAAAAGCGTGCGGTATCCCTGACGCCCGCTATTTACAAGATGCGATCTTAGGGCGACATTGACTGGAACAAAGGTTTGCTCTGGCCTCTGCGGCCGACGGTGCCCCCGGCCGATGACGAACAAAAAGGGAATTTTCATGTCATATCGGACTCATGCGCTCAAGGCGCTGACGGCGATCGGCGCCCTGGTCCTGATGGCCGGCTGCGGATCGGGATCGAGCGGATCGCCGGCCGGCGGCAGCAGCGGAAGCGCCAGCGGCCCGGTGCATGGCGGCAACCTCATCTTCGCGGCCGTTCAGGACGCGCAGTCCATGAACGCCACCACCGTGTTCGACAACAACTCGATCTGGATCCTGGAGCAGATCTTCCAGCCGCTCTACACGGTGACCAACAGCGGCAAGGGCGAGATGCCGTGGCTCGCGACCGGCTACACGGTCTCGGCGAACAAGAAGACCTACACGTTCACACTGCGGCCCGGCGTCAAGTTCTCCAACGGCAAGCCGATGACCTCGGCAGACGTGAAGTTCTCCCTTGACCAGAACCGCAAGGCGACGAAGGGCTGGGCCTACCTCGACTCGGCCATCAAGTCCGTGCAGGACCCCTCGCCCGAGACCGTCGTGGTCAACCTCAAGTACCCCTGGGCACCGATACTGGCCGACCTCTCGCTGTTCGCCAACGGGATCGTGCCCGACAACTACGGCGGCGAGACCGAGGCCGCGTTCTACAACCACCCGATCGGCACCGGCCCGTTCATGTGGGACTACTGGCACAAGGGCCAGGCGCTCAAGCTCGTGCGCAACCCCTACTACTGGCAGCAGGGCAAGCCGTACCTGAGCAGCGTCACCTGGACCGACGTGCCGAACGACAACACCAGGGAACTGCAGCTCGAGGGCAACCAGGCGCAGATCGACCAGACCCCGGCCTGGTCCACGGTGGCCAGCCTGAAGTCCAACCCGAAAGTCGACATGCACCTGTTCAACTCCACCCAGACCAACTACCTGGCCTTCAACGAGCTGCGCAAGCCGTTCCAGGACGTGCACGTGCGGCGGGCCATCTCGCTGGCCATCAACAGGAGCGCCCTGGTCAAGGCCGTGCTGTTCGGCAACGGCAAGCCGGCCAACTCGCTTTTCCCGCCGCAGGTGCCCTACTACGACCCGTCGGCTCCCGGCTATCAGTACGACCTGGCGGCAGCCAAGGCCCAGATGGCGCAGTCGTCGGTCCCGCATGGCTTCGCCACCACCCTGCTCATCCCGGCGGGCAACTCCGACTACCTGACCATCGGCACGATCCTGCAGGCGGAGCTCAAGCCGCTCGGCATCAAGATCAGCATCCAGCAGCTGGACCCGAACACGGCCAACGCCGACTTCCAGAGCCTCAAGTACGACATGTCGCTCACGCTCTGGACTATGGACATCCCCGATCCGGACGAGCTGGCCACCTTCGCCGTCGACCCGACTTCAGGCGCCAGGTCGTTCTTCACGGCCTACGACAACCCGCTGGTGGTGAAGGACACGCACCTGGCCGAGCGGACCTTCAACACGGCCAACCGCCAGCAGCTCTACAACGTCGTCCAGACGGACGCGGCGAAGGACGCGTTCATGGCCTTCCTCTACTACTCGCCGTACCCCTACGCCACCACGAGCAACGTGCACGGCTTCTACGTGACCCCGCTCGGCAACATGCACATGGAGGACGTCTGGCTCAGCAAGTAACCCCGGCGGGAACGCGCGGAAGGTAAGGATCGCCCGTGGGGCGGATGTCGTTCGTAGGCCGGCGGCTGCTGCAGCTCGTGCCCGTAGCCGTCGGCGTCACGATCGTCGTGTTCTTCATGATCCACCTGATCCCCGGTGACCCGGCCCTGACGATCCTCGGCATCCACGCGACTCCCCGGTCGGTCGCCGAGCTGCGCGGGGAATGGGGGCTGAACCGGCCGCTGATCAGCCAGTACTGGCTCTTCCTCGACCGGCTCGGGCACGGCAACCTGGGGAAGAGCCTGATCTACGGGACTCCGGCGGCCACCCTCATCAGGCAACGGCTGCCTGCCACCCTGTGGCTGATCGTCTACGCGGCGGTGATCGCGATAGTGATCAGCGTCCCGCTGGCGATGATCGCGGCCACCAGGAAGGACGGCATCCGCGACCATGTCGTCCGGGCCGTTCCGCTACTCGGGCTCGGGATGCCGACGTTCTGGGTCGGATACCTGCTCATCCTCGCCTTCGGGCTCGACCTCCGCTGGTTCCCCGTCGGCGGGTACGGGTCGGGTTTCCTCGGCCACCTGCACTACATGTTCCTGCCGGCCCTGACCGTCGCGATCGCGCTCGCGCCGGTGGTGATCCGCAGCCTGCGGGCCAGCATGCTCAGCGTCCTCGGCGCGGACTACATCACCACGGCCAGGTCCAAGGGCGTGCCCGGCATGCGGCTGTTCGTCCGCCACGTGCTGCGCAACGCGGTCATCCCGGCCATCACCGTGCTCGGCATCAACATCGGGTTCCTGATCGGCGGGACGGTGATCATCGAGAACGTCTTCGCCATCCCCGGCATCGGACAGCTGATGATCACCTCCATCTTCCAGCGAGACTTCCCCGTGGTGCAGGGTGTCACGCTGGTGTTCGCCGTCATGGTCGTCCTGGTGAACCTGCTCGCCGACATGACCTACGCGGCGCTCGACCCGAGAGTGAGCTTCGACCGGTGATCGATCCGGAAGCCGGCGGGCAGCTCTTCGCGCCAGGCAGCGGCTTGGCGGTCGAGCTCGACCCCCGGTCGGCCGACCGCTCCGCGCAGCCCAGGCGGCGGAACTGGTACCGGCAGCCCGCGCTGATGGCCGGCCTGGTGATCACGGCCATCGTCATCGGGATGGCCATCTTCGCGCCGCTGATCACCTCGTACAACCCGATCGCGCAGAACCTCAACGACACCCTGCAGGGGCCGAGCGCCGCGCACTGGCTGGGCACCGACGAGCTGGGCCGTGACATCTGGACCCGGCTGCTGTACGGCGGGCGGGTGGACCTGCGGGTGGGTTTCATCGCGGTGCTGTTCCCGTTCTGCCTCGGCACCATCCTCGGCAGCCTGGCGGGTTACTTCGGCGGCTGGGTCGAGCTGGTGATCATGCGGCTGGTCGACGTCGTCGTCGCGTTCCCGTTCTACGTGCTCCTGATCGCGCTGGTGTTCGTGCTCGGCCCCGGCGAGCGGAGCATCTACATCGCGATCACGGTCGTCGGCTGGGTCTCCTACGCCCGGCTGGTGCGCGCCGAGATCCTGGTGGCCAAGCGCCAGGAGTACGTGCTCGCCGCCCAGGCTGGCGGCCTGTCCAACCTGCGCATCATGGGCCGTCACCTGCTGCCGAACGTGATCAGTCAGTCGATCGTCTACGCGATGTCCGACATCGTCCAGGACATTCTCGCGATCGTCACACTCGGCTACTTCGGCCTCGGTATCCCGCCGCCGACGGCGGAGTGGGGATCGATGATCAACGAAGGGCAGAACTTCCTGAGCACGCACTGGGAGCTGACCACGATTCCCGGCATCGCCGTCGTCATCGTCGGGCTCGGCCTTTCCCTGATCGGCGACGGGCTCGCTGACCTGCTGCGGCCGGGCCAGTCATGACCGGCCCAGCCGGAACCGGCCCAGCCGGAACTGGCCCACTCAGGCCAGCCGCAGCCGGAACTGGCCCAGTCAGGCCAGCCGCAGCCGGAACTGGCCCAGTCAGGCCAGCCGCAGCCGGGATCGGGCCGATGCTCGCCGTCAGCGACCTGCATGTGCAGATCGCTAGCCGGCGGGGCCTCGTGCGCGCGGTGGACGGTGTGTCGTTCGAGGTCGTCAAGGGCGATGCGCTCGGGATCGTCGGGGAGTCAGGCTCCGGCAAGAGCATGACGCTGCGTGCCATCCTCGGCGTCCTGCCGCCGGAGGCGCGCGTCACCTCCGGTCAGATCCTGCTCGACGGCCAGGATCTGGTGCCGCTGCGCCAGTCGGACCTCAACCGCATCCGCGGCCCGCGGATGTCGATGATCTTCCAGGAGCCGATGAGCGCTCTCAACCCGGTCATGCGGGTGGGCAGCCAGATCGCCGAGGGGCCGCTCGTGCACCTGGGCGTCGGCCGGGCCAAGGCCGCCGAGCGGGCGCTTGAGCTGATGCGCCGGGTCGGCATTCCCGACCCGGAGCGGCGGTTCCGCGCGTACCCGCACGAGTTCTCCGGCGGCATGCGCCAGCGCGTGATGATCGCGATCGCGCTGGCCTGCGAGCCGGAGATCATTCTCTGCGACGAGCCGACCACGGCGCTGGACGTGACGATCCAGGACCAGATCCTGCGGCTGCTGGCCAGGCTGTGCCGTGAGACCGGGGTGAGCCTGGTCTTCGTCACCCACGACCTGCCGGTGGTGGCCCAGGTCTGCCAGCAGCTTGTCGTCATGTACGGCGGGAAGCTGGTGGAGTCCGGGCCGGTGCGCGAGGTGCTGGCCGATCCCCGCCACCCGTACACCCTCGGGCTGGTCCGCTCTGCGCCGGACTTCGACAACGTCCGTGAGTCGCTGGTGCCCATCCCGGGATCGCCGCCGAGCCTCATCTCGCCACCGGACGGCTGCAGGTTCCACCCGCGCTGCACGTTCGCCGAGGAGGACTGCCTGGTGACCGAGCCTCCGCTCAAGCCGCTGGCCGGCGGACGGGCCACCGCTTGCCTGCACTACGAGCGCTGCGCCGAGTCGATCGAAACCGAGAGAGTCGAAACCGAGAGAATCGAAGCGGAAAGGGCGGCGCAGTGACGGCCCCGGCGCTGCCCGCGCCCGCAGCACCGCCCGCGCCGGAGCGGGGGGCGCTGCTGACCGCCAGCGGAGTGTCGGTCACCTTCACGGTCGGCTCGTCGCTAGCCGCCAGGCTGCGGCACGAGGAGCGGGTGCTCCGCGCGGTCGACGGGGTGGACCTGGAGATCCCCCGTGGCGAGGCCCTCGCCCTGGTAGGGGAGTCCGGGTCGGGCAAGTCGACGCTGGCCCGCGCGCTGACCGGCCTCGTCCCGCTCGCGAAGGGAGAGATCCGGTTCGACGGGAGAGTGCTGCCGGCCCGGCGCAAGCACTCCGACCAGCGCCGGATCCAGATGGTCTTCCAGGATCCCTATTCGTCGCTTAACCCGCGGCTGACCGTTGGCGGGATGCTCACCGAACTGCTCCGGGTGCACCACGTGGTACCCCGCGGCCAGGTGGGGTCGTTCAGTCGGGAGCTGCTCGGCCTCGTCGGGCTCGGCGAGGAGGCACTGCCCGCCTATCCGCGGCAGTTCTCCGGCGGCCAGCGCCAGCGGGTCGCGATCGCCAGGGCGCTGGCGCTGCGCCCCGACGTCCTGCTCGCCGACGAGCCGGTGTCCGCGCTCGATGTCAGCGTGCAGGCGACCATACTTAACCTGCTGCGGGACCTGCGGGCCGAGCTCGGCTTGACCCTCATGCTCATCTCCCACAACCTCGCCGTGGTGCGGCATCTCTGCGACCGGGTGGCGGTCATGTACCTTGGCCGGATCATCGAGGTCGCTCCCACCGAGACGCTGCTGCGCAACCCGCAGCATCCTTACACCAGGGGCCTGCTCGCGGCCATCCCCAAGCTGAGCAGTGCCGGCGACGACGGGGCGCCCGCCATGGCCGGCGACCCGCCGAGCCCGCTGCGGATCCCGGCCGGATGCCGGTTCCGCACCAGATGCCCGATCGCCCAGGCCCGCTGCGAGCAGCAGGATCCCGTCCTGCGGATCTCCGCCGACGACTCCGCGCACAGCGCGGCCTGTCACTTTGCCTTCTCGGCCGACGGGGCGGCCACGGCCACGGCCGCGGCCGCCGGCTGAGGAGCGGACATGACCGCGGCCGTCAGTTGTTCTCAGGAGGGATTGCCATCGCCGAGCCAGTCATGATCGCGAGTGAACGCGGTGAAGTCGGCCTCGCGGCCGGTCTGGCCCTGCTACGCGCAGGGGCCAGCGCCATCGACGCCGTCGAGGCGGCCGTCAGGGTCATCGAGTCCAACGAAGCCGACCATTTCGTCGGCGTCGGAGGGCTGCCGAACCTGCTCGGCGAGGTGGAACTCGACGCCTCGATCATGGACGGCGCGACGCGCCGGGCGGGCGCGGTGGCGGCGGTCAAGGGCTTCCCGCATCCGATCTCGATCGCCAAGGCCATCTGCGAGCAGCTCCCGCAGCACCTGCTGCTCGTCGGCGCCGGCGCGGAGCGGTTCGCCGACGAGGTCGGCATCGAGCGCGGTGAGACGCTGACCGACGAGGCGCGCCAGATGTGGCGCGACGGGCTCGGCCCGGCCGGCCTGGAAAGAGCCGAGAGGCTGCAGGGACCGGGCGAGGTGGCCTACCGGCAGCAGGCACTGGACCGGCTGCGGGCCATGTCGCCGCCCGACGGCCCATGGGGCACGGTCAACGTGATCGGCCTGGACGCGGCCGGCAACCTTGCCGTCGGCGTGAGCACGAGCGGCTACCCCTGGAAGTACCCGGGCCGGGTCGGCGACTCGGCGGTGATCGGCGCGGGGAACTACTGCGACAACTCCGTCGGGGGCGCCGCCTGCACCGGCCGTGGCGAGCTCGCCATCCGCGGCAACACCGCCCGGTCGGTCCTGCTCGGGCTAGCCGCCGGACATGACCCGGTGAAGGCCTGCTGCGAGGCGGTGGCGGAGACGCTGGCGCTGCCCGACCAGTTCCGCGCCCCGCTGCAGGCACTGTGCCTGACCCCGGATGGCAGGCACGGCGGCGCTTCCACGAGGGCCGGCGGCACGTACAGCGTGATGACCGCCAGCGATCACGACTTCCGCTCCGTGCAGAGAGGGCAAGTATGAGAGGGCAAGTATGAAGGTCTTCCTTTCGAGCGACATGGAGGGGACGGCAGGCGTCGTCGACTGGGAGCAGTGCGTCGGTGACGGGCCGCAGGCGGCGGCGGGCAGGCTCCTGCTGCTGAGCGAGGTTAACGCCGCGATCGAGGGCGCCATCGACGGCGGTGCCTGCGAGATCGTCGTCAACGACTCGCACTCCACCATGCGCAACCTGCCGCCGGACGCCATCGCGGGCAAGGCGTCCTACATCTCGGGCAGCCACAAGCCGCTCTACATGATGCAGGGCCTCGACGCGAGCTTCGATGCCGTCCTTTTCGTCTCCTATCACGGCTCCGTCGGCGCCCCGGCCGGGCTGTCGCACACCTACAATCCGCGGGCGGTCGTGGAGGCCAGGATCAACGGCACCGTGACCGGCGAGGCCGGGATCAACGCGCTGGTAGCCGCCCACCACGGCGTGCCGGTGGTGCTGGTGACCGGCGACCGGTGTGCCTGCGAGGAGACCGCGGCGCTGATTCCCGGGGTGCACGCGGCCGTCGTCAAGGAGCCCGTGAGCCGGCTGGCCGCGCACAGCCTGCACCCGTCCCGCGCGCGCGAGCTGATCAGGGAGACCGCGCAGAAGGCGATGTCGTGCGTCGCCACGGCGAAGCCGCCGCCGTTCACCACCCCGGTCACGCTGGACGTCTCGGTTCGTACCACGGACATCGCCGAGGCCGCCGCCTGGGTGCGCGGCGTGGACCGGGCCGGGCCGAGGGAGCTCCGCATCGAAGGCGACGACCTGCTGGCCATCTACCGCTCGTTCTGCGCGGCAATCCTGCTGACCCGCTCGATCGCGGAGGCACTATGACTGTCGCGGTCGTCACCGGGGCGGCCGGCGGCATCGGCACCGCGATCTGCCGCAGGCTGTCGGGCGACGGGTTCACGGTCGCGTGCCTCGACCTCCGCGAAGAGGAGGCATCCGGCGTTGCCAGCGACCTGCCGAACGCCCGCGGCTACGGCGTCGACGTTCGGGACGCGGCCTCCGTGCAGGCCGCCGCCGGCCGGGTCCGCGACGACCTCGGCGTGCCGTGGCTCCTGGTGAACGCGGCAGGAGTCTTCAGCATCCAGCGGATCACCGACCTGGCCGAGAGCGAATGGGACAGGATCCTCGACACCAACCTCAAGGGCCCCTTCCTGACCTGCCGCGAGTTCCTGCCCGGCATGGTGGCGTCCGGCGACGGCGCCGTCGTGAACATCGCGTCCACCGCGGGCGTACGCGGCGGCCGCCTGCGGGCCGCCTACTGCGCATCGAAGGGCGGGCTCGTGCTGCTCACCCGTAGCCTGGCGATCGATCACGGCCCGGACGGCATCAGGGTCAACTGCCTGTGCCCCGGCCTGATCGACACCGAGATGGCCGACTGGATCCGCCACGACGAGGTGGCTCTGGCCAGCTGGGCGGCGAGCGTGCCGGCCCGCAGGATGGGCACGCCGGAGGAGATCGCCGACGGAGTCGCCTTTCTCGCCTCGGGCGGCGGGAGCTACCTGCACGGCGCGGTGCTGATGGTCGACGGCGGCGGCACGGCTTGACGCGGTCCGGGCACGGGGTGCGGCGGCCCGCCGTGGCCGTTCCGGAGGGAAGCCCGTGACAGCTGAGAAGCGGGCGCGGGAGCCCCTTCCTGCATCGGCGCAGTCCGGGCGCCGCGCGTCTCGCCTCGTCGACATCGCCGAGGCCGCGGGCGTGCACGTGTCGACGGTGTCCAGGGTGCTCAACGGCGATCCCGCCCAGTCGATCAGGCCCGAGACGTACGAGCGGATCCTGACCGCGGCCCGCCAGCAGGGCTACCGGCCGAATGCCCTGGCCCGGGGACTGAAACGGTCGCGTGCCGGGGCGCTCACCTTTGTCATCCCGCTGCTGCGCAACCCGATCTGGGTCAAGCTGCAGCGCGGATGCCTGCAGCGGGCGGCCGAGCGCGGCTACGTGGTCATGATCATGGAGGAGCCAACCGAGGAACCCCGGCCGCCTGCCTCCTACCGTTACCTGGTCGAGGAGAGCCGCGCCGACGGCCTGCTCGTCGCGACGGCGCTGCGGATCCCGCAGCACGCGGCGGGATTGCCCGCCGTCCCGCACGTCTATGTCAATCGTCGCGGCCCGCACCGGGGCAACGACGTGGTGATGGACGAGTCGGGCGCGGTGAGGATCTTCCTCGACCACGTCACCGGGCTCGGTCATCGCAGCGTCGCGATCATCGACGGGCCGCCTGAGGTCGACACGGTCCACCGCAGGGTGGCCGCGGCCCGGCGGATCTGCGCGTCGCGCGGGATCAGGCTGACGGTACGGCACGCGCCGCCCACCGAGGAAGGCGGCTGGCGGGCCGCCACTGGCATGCTGCGGCAAAGCCAGGTCTCCACAGCTTGCGGCGTTGGCAGTCTCAACCAGCTCTTCGGCGTGATGGGCGCGCTGCGGGACGCGGCCGTGGCCGTGCCGGGCGCGATGTCGCTGGTGAGCTTCGACGAAGACGAGTGCCTCTCCTTCCTCGACGTCCCGGTGACCAGCGTTTCCATGCCGCTGGCCGAACTTGGCGCCGCCGCGGTCGATGCGCTGATCACCCGGGTCGAGGGCGGGCCGGGCGGCGACGTCATGATCCGCGAGCCCGTCAGCCTGCTCATCAGGGGCTCGGTGAGCAACCCGGAACCTGGCCGCTGACTGCCCGGACTAGCCGGCCTTCGCCACCGCACGGCGCCAGGCGGCAAGCGCGGCCCCGATGTCGTCCGCGCCGACACCGACGTGGGTCAGCATCCGTACCCGGTCACCGATGGTCGTGACCAGCACTCCCTCGGCCGCCAGCAGGTCCGCCCATTCCCGTGCATCGTGGCCGGTCCCGGCAACCTCGGCGAACACGATGTTGGTGGGCACGGCGGCGGGATCGACGGCGCCGGGCAGGATATCGGCGACGCCCTCGGCCAGCCGTCGGGCGTTCGCGTGGTCCTCGTGCAGCCGCTGCGGGCCGTCGGCCAGGGCGATCAGCCCGGCCGCTGCCATGAGGCCGGCCTGCCGCCACGCGCCGCCAAAGAGGATCTTGAGCCGGCGGGCCTCCCTGATGAACTCACGATCGCCGACCAGCACGGATCCGATCGGCGCGCCGAGTCCCTTGGACAGGCAGAACATCATGGCGGTTGCCTCGGCCGCGTAGTCAGCGATCGTTGCGCCGGTCACCGCGCATGCATTGAAGATGCGCGCGCCGTCCAGGTAGAGCGGCACGCCCCGGTCAGCGCAGGCCGCGGCGATGGCCCGCATCTCATCGACGGGCAGCACGGACCCACCGCCTAGCTGGTGCGTGTTCTCGACCGTCACGAGATCGATCACCGTGGCGTCGTACGGGTCTGGCTCAAGCGCCGCGGCGACCTGGCCGGCGGTGAGCAGTCCGCGGGAGGCGGCCTGGACAGGATGGAACGCGATGCCGGACAGGACCGCGGCCGAGGCCGCCTCGGTCCGGCCGACGTGCCCGTTCGCCTCGCAGACAACGAAATGCCCTGCACGGACGAAGGCGTGCAGGGCGATCTGGTTGCACAGCGTGCCGGTAGGAAGGTAGGCGGCGGCTTCCTGGCCGGTCAGCTCGGCGGCCAGGTCCTGCAGCCGGTTGACGGTCGGGTCGTCGCCGTACCAGTCGTCACCGACCTCGGCGCTGGCCATCGCCCGCCGCATGGCATCGGAAGGCTTGCTGACCGTGTCCGAGCGGAGGTCGACGGGAGCGTCCATGTCAGGCGGCATCCTTCCGGCGCAGGGATCGTGCTGTCGATCATCCATTATCTGGGCAGATCCCTATCACGCGGCCGGTGCGTGGCGGCCGGCTGCTCGCGTGGTGCGCAGCGGCTGCTCGCGTGGTGCCGCAGCGGGCATGAGTGACGCCCGGGGGTATGCTCGGGACCGATCCAAGGAGGTCGCGTGTCTGTCGCCGTCATCACCTCCAGCGGCGGAGGCGCCGCGGAGCCGACCGGGACAGCCGGCGTTGGCCTGCGGCACGGCTGGGGCGTCAGCCCCGAGCGCCAGCAGGCAATAATGGACGTGCTCCGGGACCTGGTTCCCCCGGCAGGGCGCCTCTCGCCGGTCCAGCTGCGGGCCATCACGGTCAAGATCGCGGCATGCGGCGAACTCTGGGCGGATCTCGTCGTCCACGACCCCGACGTGCGCTGGTACCTGCCGTTGCACCGCTCGGATGCGTGCGACGTCTGGCTGCTTGCCTGGGAGCGCGGTCAGGACACCGACTGGCACGACCATGGCGGCTCGTCCGGGTCGTTCGCCGTCGCCGAGGGCAGCCTGCTAGAGCAGTACCGTGCGCCGAGCGGCCGTGGCCTGAGCCGGCGGCGGCTGGCCGCCGGCCGGGCCGTGGCGTTCGGCCCAGGGCACGTCCACGACGTGGCGCATGGCGGCGAAGGGTCCTCGATCAGCATCCATGCCTACTCGCCGCCGTTGATGATGATGACCTACTACCAGCAGACGGACTACGGCCTGATCGCGAAACAGACCGTCGCGATCGAGGGCCCGGAAGGCGCCAGGGGCCGCGGCGGCCCGGACACTGCGCTCGCCGATGCGACGGCGTCGGCGGCGGAGCTTACGACCGACGTGCTCCCGGTCGGCGCGCCCGGCATTGACGAGTTGCTCGCCGAGGCGCGCGGTGGTCTCGAGCGGCTACCGCCCGAGACCGCCTTGGCGGCACTCACCGACGGTGCGGTACTTGTCGACATCCGGCCGCTTGAGCAGCGGATCGTCGAGGGCGAGGTTCCGGGCGCCATCATCATCGGCCGCAACGTGCTGGAGTGGCGCCTCGACCCGCGCAGCGACGCGCGGATTCCGGCACTCGCCCGGGCTGACGCCAGGGTCATCGTGATGTGCTCCGAGGGCTACGCGTCCACGCTGGCGGCCGCGAGCCTGCGGCGGATCGGCCTGCACCGCGCGACCGACCTTGACGGCGGCTTTCAGGCATGGAAGGCCGCGAGCCTGCCAACGCGCCCCGCTCAGTCATTGGGCTGAGCCGCCCGGCCAGCTGCTCAGCCGCCCGGCCAGCTGCTCAGCCGCCCGGCCAGCTGCTCAGCCGCCCGGACAGCTGGTGGCAGCCTCAGCCCCCATCCGGCTCAGCGCATATCCGGGATAGCGGTCAGCGGCGGGCGATGGCTCGAGGTTAACGGGCAGGCGAAGGGTCGTGTGGGCGACCGGATCGTCGTGTGGGCGACCGGATCACCGGGTATTAATGGCCGCGAACGAAATATCGCCCGGCCGCAGCGGCCTGCCCGCCGCAGTCCTCCGCGTGTCGGTGTCGGCCAGCGGTATGTCTGTCGGGCAAGATAGGACAAGGCCCCTCCATGTATGAGATGGAGGGGCCTCGTCTCGGCCTAGCGGCACCCGCGCACCGATCGCTCGGCCGCCTCGCACTGCCTGACCTGCTACCGGTCCCGAGTACCCGCGTCAAGTGCCGGTTTCCCAGCCCCTCCCGCGTCCCCGAGGTCGCCCCCGGGCCGGTACCCGTCTCCGGTAGTGAGAGCAGTTCTACGCCTCCGATGCGGACCGCACAAGGGGTTTCGGGCGCCGACTCCAAGATTCTTTAGTCATCCACAATTCATCCACAGAACACGTGCCGTTCTCCCCAGGAAATGATGCTTGTCCACCGGCTTGTCCACCGCATGGTCCACAGGGGCGAGCGCCGCAGCGTCAGCAAGCTGGGGGCTCCTCGGCCTCCAGCTCGCAGCTCGCGGTGCGTAGCTATTCATCAGGGGGGGTGACGGCTTTATCGCGGGCGTCGGCTGATGCCGCCCCGGCGACGCCGGGCGGGGTTGCTGGCCGGATGGTGATCATTACCAGGTGTGACCGGTGTACCTGGCGTGCCTGCCGGAACGAATCCGCCGCATTCACGCCGACTACCGCCGCCCCATTCACACATTTCGCAACAACAATCCCAGCCGTTATTGGCCTGCACTTCTGGAGGGAAGCGTGAATAATCCGTTATCCCTGTGCCATCCGCATGACCTTTGCCTGAGTGCGATTGGTAACATCAGGGCAGGAAAGACGCATGGTGATAACACTCGTCACGCATGCGACCGTCGCCGACCATGCTGTGACGGCATAGACCTGACCGTCATACCGGTAGCGGATCCTCAGTCCGGCCGCATAATAATTACGTCCGTTGACACTTCCGGTAATACCGAAGATGATGTTGGCCTTGCCGTGGCCGATCCGCGCCCCGGTCAGCGGCCTCGTGGGAAGTTGAGTGATTGGCCATCCGGTGAGTGCCGCGGCTAGGCCATCAGTCGTGCTGATCCCTACGTGCAAGAGGTGGCCCGTCGGCGCAGCGCCCGTGACCGGCACCACCGAGGCCGACATGAGCGTAACCGGTGACTTGAGCGGATTGACGACAAAGGCGGTGAAGTCGGCGGACCAGCCGGGACGTATTTCTACCGACGCTCCGTCCACGATGGGCTGGCCCCCGACAGATAGCGTCCGCAGGGGGCCCGCGGTCTCGGTTGAGCAGGCCGCCAGGAAGCCCGGCCCGATCGACAGGATGGCAAGCGCCGCCCATCTGGCGACAGCCCTATAGGTCGTCACGCCTGCTCAACCTGTCGATCGCGCCGGGGGTGATGTCGCTAGTACGATCCGCTATAGATGACTTGGGAGTTTGGCATCATCCCTGAGTCTCCGCCGCACAGATATATGTCGGTGCCGTTGCCGTGCGGATTATTGTAATGGTAATCATGATGTATGCTATCAGTGAAGCCGGTGTGCCCACCGAAGCTAAAGCCAAACACGCTGGCGACGCCGGAATAACCCTTGGCCACGGCACGGTCCTGACTCCATTCTCCGTGCATTGGACTCAGCACGGCATATCCGAGTGGATCGACGCCTGGACTGCATCCGCCATACGGGTTTGGCGCGGGTGAGTTCGTGCCCTCGGCTGAGTCGCCGACCGCCGACACCACCTGGTTCGTATAGTAATTGCACAGGGGAGGTGAACCGGAGCCCCTCCACCGATAGCGCTGGTACCACATATCTCCGTCGGAGTAAATACGGGTCGCCCTGGTCGCGGTAAAGCCGCCCGAACTGCCGAGGCTGTTCGTCGTGGTGTAGTACCCATCGCCAGACCACGGCCCGGTGTCGCCGGAGGTGCTCATGCCGACCGACAGCGTAGTGTCTGACGTATTGCTGTATTTCCACCTCATCGTCAGGCCATGGTCGTTTCCGACATGGATCTCGCCAATCCGCGTCCGATCTTCCGCAGGGCTACCGACCGCAGAGGTAGTACACGGGGGAGGAATAGCGCCACCCTCCGAGATCGCCCGGCGCACCGTCGAGACCGCCCGCTGCATCGAGGCGGGCATCGGGCTGAATGCCCGGAAGCGAGGCATCCGCACCAGTGGGGCCTGGGCCTGGGCAAGTGCTCCCACGTTGCCCTGCGCAGCCGACGATGTCAGCGTGACCGGCATCATCTGCGAGGTAAAACGACTACCGGAAAAGACGAGGACGTTGAATTCTGCAATCCCGTGACCTAGTATTCCTGCCCGCCGCAGAGTCGCCGATTCCGGCACTCCGATGCTGAAAGCATCGGAATTAATCGTCTGCTCAGCGACCGCCGGGTAGCGGAACCCAGCCGGAATGTAATGATTGCTGGCCTTCGCACCGTGCGGCAGACCCGCCTGAACTATGACCAGGGCCGAGCTTGCAGGGAGGCTGCCTGTCGAGGCAGTCAGGATAACGGCTGGCCGTGGTGCCGCATGGGCCGTGGCCGAGAAGACGGCCGCGAGCGGCGCCAGGAGCGCCACGCAGGATGCCGCTATAGCAATCTTGCCATTGCTCACCTTCACTAAAGTCCTTCTTTCCCCGAAAGGCTCCTCACCCGAACCGGGCGGTCCGCCCTTTGCTCGTCGGCGAGCCTGTTGCCCGCGGCAGAACCAGCATTTCCCACTAAGCCACATATGTAAAGGTATAGTACGACTCCGGCGGAATGGTGCGACTCAGGGTAGCTGGTCAGCCTGAGTGGCTGGCGGTGCTAGCGGCGCGGGTCGACGACCTGCAGCGGCGCGCGCCGCGGTACTGCCGGCGCAGGAACGACCGGATCGCCTGGCCTGGCTAGTGCCCAGCGCTGGCCGGCTACGACGGCGACGGGGTCGTCGCGGTCCTCGCGCGCGGGCACCACCCGCGCTGAGATGAACTCGCCCTTCCGGGGGCAGGGCAGGCCAAGGCCGGTCGCTACCAGCGGGTCGCCGTCCTGGTGGCCAAGCACCAGGATGCCTTCCGGCTGGAGCCTGGTCCGCGCGCCGCCGTTGCCGCGTGCCCGCTTCATGAAGTCATCCTGCTGCGCGACTGTGGCCAGCTCGGCTCGCCGGACGATCCGTCGCTGCACCGAACGGAAGAGCTCGTTGGTCCTTGCCTGGCCGTGCTGCCGGCCCCGCGCCGATCGCGCGCCGAAGATGCGGTCGCGGGTGCCCGCGTCCAGCTTCAGGAAGAGGTTCTCGGCGAGCCGCGCACGTCCGGGCCACAGCCAGCGGATGCGAGTCCGGCTGGCGGCACTCAGCTGGCGCTTCGCGTCGCGGTTCGGCTTGCCGCGGAGATAGTGCTCGCGCACGCGGAGCAGTCCGGCCGCCCAGTAGCCGGCCGAGTCGTTCGCCGTGACGAGGAGGCAGAGCTGGCCGACGGCTTCCGGCGGCAGCTCCCAGCCGCCATCGGTCATCGAGTACTTGCAGTCCACCTCGATGCCGCCGATCCGATAGTCAGTGCTGTCGCCGTCGCCGAAGCCGAAATGCCGGTGCAGGTTGATCTCTACCAGCGTGCCCATGTGGGTCTTCTCCGTCTTGTGCAACTGGTCGTAGTTCCAGCGGCCGGTGTGCTGGCCGTCGTAGAGCTGGTCGAGGGTGTCCCGCAGGACCGTGGCGACCTGGTGGCCACTCGCATCGAGCCGGTAGAGCTCTGCCTGCACCAGATCGAGCTCGGGGTCGGCCCCGGGAGGTGGCGGTACCTGCTCGGTCGCCGTCAGGAGGATCAGCTCGTCTGCCGCCATCGCCGCCTGCTCGCTGGTGCCGGTGGGTGGACGCGGGCGTCAGACGGCGCGCAGCAGGCGGCCGGGCACGGGGACCGCACGGGCGGCCTCGATCGCCGACCGGATGCTGTCGCCGACCGCCCGTGCGACCGGGGGCGGGAACGCGTTGCCGATCTGGCGGTAGCCCGCTGTCTTGCGGCCGGCGAAGCGCCAGGCCGGCGGGAAGCCCTGCACGGCTGCGGCCATCGGCAGCGTCAGCCGCGGCAGGTGGCCAGGGGGGTCGGCGGGCCCGGGCGGCGCGTCCGCCAGGCCCCTGCCGTCGACGTGCAGCCTGAGCCACGTCTCCCGGGCACGGGTCGGGCCGAGATCGGGGCCGCCGTGCTTGCGGGAGCCGCCGACCAGGGTCGGGCCGATGCCGTTGGCCGCCGCGGCCCAGGCCTCGGCGCCCGGCCAGCCCCCGGCCGCCATGAGCCCGCGGAGGGTGTCGCCGACGGTCGGCGGCGTCTTGATGGCACGGGGCCACTCGAAGTGCTCGTAGACGGCCGGCTCCATGGCCACCAGGATGAAGCGGGGCCGCAGCTGCGGCACGCCGAACTCGCTGGCGTTCAGCACCTGCCAGTGGGCCTGGTAGCCAAGCTCGTGCAGCCGGCCCAGCACCTGATCCCGGTAGCCGGCGAAGCGGGCGGTGGACAGGCCGCGGACGTTCTCCAGCATGACCGCCGCGGGCTGGCACTCCTCGACGAGGCGCAAGGCCTGCGGGAACAGGTCACGCTCGTCGTCGGCGCCGAGCTGCTTGCCGGCGATCGAGAACGGCGGGCAGGGCACGCCGCCGGCCAGCAGGTCCACGCCTCGGTAGCCAGTGCCGCCAAAGTGATGGACGTCTTGCTCGACGACTTTCCAGCCGGGCCGGTTCAGCCGCAGGGTCGCGCACGCATCCGGGTCGATCTCGACGGCGGCTACATGGGCGAAGCCCGCCTGCTCCAGACCGAGCGACTGACCGCCGGCGCCAGCGCAGATTTCCAGGCAGGTCAGCTGAAGCACAAGGAGGCCTCTCTCATCTCAACTCGCGGAGGGCATGCCTGGGTACTCGTTCGCGCACAATCGAACCGCAGCTGACGCGAGTCCGGGAGCAGGCGCTCCGATCAGAGCCCGACTTTATCGGGCGGCGCTGTCAAAGGCGCCGCCAGTCAGCTCGGCGAGCGCCTGCCGGGCGGCTGCCGCGATCTGGCGCCGTGCGCCGTGCTCGCCGAGGCCGAGCACATGCTCAAGGGCCAGCCGGTAGGCGGTATCCAGCGCACGGTCTGCCGGCACCGGGATGTCCGGCCGTACCCCGGTGCCTTCCCAGTGCCCGCCGGAGACGGGATCAACGGGGTACCCGGATGGCACGGTGGACATCAGGTGGGCGCTGACCCGGTAGGGGTAGTGGAAGTTCGCGGCGCCCATGGTGGTCTCGCCGACGAGCGTGGCGCGCTTGCACTGCTGCAGCTGGTAGCTCATCCCCTCCCCGCCGGAGACGGTCCTGGCACTGGTCAGCACGTAGACCGGCTTGCTGCCGCCGAAAACGGGGCCGGGCACGAACGGCGCCGTCCAGTACTGGATCGTGCGGCCGGCGGCGGGGAAGTACAGGTCGACGAGATGAGTCCGTTCGTCGAACAGGAAGCCGGACACCAGGGCGACCATGTCCGGCTCGCCGCCGCTGTTGCGGCGCAGGTCGATCAGCAGCGCATCCGCGCTGGCAATCAGGTGCATGGCGGCGATCGCCGTATCGCCGGCACCGGCCACCGAGGGCTCGTTAAATTCCCTGATGTCTAGCAGGCCGACATTGCCCGGCTTGCGCTCGATCCTGGCGAACCCGTGCCCGGTCAGCATGGCCCGCTCCGCGCGCAGCCGCCCGGTGTCCACCACCGGATCCTGCTTGCGGGGAATCTCCTGCTCGCTGTGCTGGATGCTCAGGTGCTTGTCCCCGTTGACCGACTGCAGGTCACGGGTAACGACGCTTTCCAGCGCCGCCTCGTCGGCCAGGTCCCGGTACGCACCGCCGGCCAGCCGCTCGCGCAGCAGCCGGCCGACCTGCTCGGCTACGTCCGGGAAGACGTAGTGCTCGGTTAGCTGGCCAGCCAGGATCTCGATCTCCGCCGACCAGTCACGCCCGTTGCTCATGGGCATGAGGCTAGGGGAGCTGGTGACCATATGCAACAGCACTGTTATAGTTGTCGTCATGGGTACGCCGCCGTCGCCTGCCGCGCAGGCCAGTAAGCATGGCCAGGGTGACCTGGGTGACCTGGCTGGCCTGGGAACGCGGCTGCGGCACGTCCTGGAGATCCTCGACGGCGATGTCGCGAAGTTTGACGCAGACCTCGGCCTGGGGGACTACCGGCCGCGCTTCTCGCCGGTCGTGCGCGCGCTCGTCACCCTGGGGCCGAGCTCCATCCGCGATCTGGCGCGCGCCATCTCGGTGACGCAATCCGCGGCAAGCCAGACGGTCGCGCAGATGAGCAGGAGCGGCCTGGTCACCCTGGAGACCGGCGCCGACGCGCGGCAGCGGATCGTCCGCCTGACGGCCAGGGCCGAGGCGATGCTGCCCACGATCGAGGCCGAGTGGGCGGTGACAGAGGCGGCGGTCCGTGAGCTCGAGGCCGAGCTGCCGTTCCCGCTGAGCGAGACCCTGGCAGCCATCCTCCGGGCGGTGGAACGGCGATCCTTCCGCCAGCGCCTCGGTGACGCAGCCCGTGCGTGCACCGACCCGGCAATGACGGCCGTACTGGCGGCCGCCGGCCGGTGCAGCCGGTGACGCGGCCAGCCGTCCGTTCACCGCCGCGGGCGCCGTCATAGCGCTCGGTCAGGCGCTGGCCTGCGGCTTCTTCTCGCTGGCCTGCGGCTCCGCCTCGTTGATCGGCAGGTGCGCCTCGCCGGCCGGCCGGCCCGCGCTGGTCGGCTGCCGGGTGTCGTAGCGGGCGAAGGACGGTAGCGCCAGCCGGAGCAGGATGACTCCGCCGATGGTGGCGAGCCCGCCGCTGAGGGCACTGGCCGTCGGCGACGCGAGCGAACCCACGGTGCCGGACTCGAGGTTGCCCAGCTCCCCGCCGCCTGCGCCCACGACGTAGTCAGCCGCCGTGATCCGGCCGCGGAGCCGGTCCGGGGTCGTGGCCTGGACGATCGTGCCGCGCAGCACCACGGTGGTGGTATCGGCCGCGCCCGCGACGGCGAGCAGGCTGAGCGCCAGCAACAGATTGTGCGCAACGGCGAAGCCCGTGATGGCGGCGCCCCACACGGCGACCGTCCAGAGCATCGCCCGTCCCGGTCGCGCGATGTGCCCGACCGGCCCGGAGCATGCCGAGCCGGCCAGCCCGCCGACGCCGATCGCCGCCGTCAGCAGCCCGAGGGTCTGCGCGCTGCCGCCGAAACGCTCAGCGTTGATGGCGGGGAAGAGCGCGACGGGCAGGCCGAGGACGGTGGCGTTGAGGTCGGCCAGGAACGCCCCGGCGAGCACCTGGCTACGCCGGATGAACCGGACGCCCTCGGCCACCGCGCGCGGGCCTGGCCTGGCGGCCGCCCCCTGCGGCGCCATCGCGGGCAGCCGGCCCACCCCGTACAGTGCGGCGGCGAAGCTCAGCGCGTCGATGAGGTAGCACGCCCGCAGGCCAGCGGCCGCGGTCAGCAGGCCGGCGATCGCAGGGCCGATGGTGAGGCAGATCTGAAAGGTCAGCTGGTTGAGCGCCAGCCCGGCGGACAGCTGGCCCGCCGGGAGAAGGCGCGGCGTGAAAGTGCGCCGCGCCGGGCTGTCGACGGCGCCGAACGCGGACTGGACGGCTACCAGGACGTACAGCAGCCACAGCTGGTCCAGGCCGGCGAACGCCTGGACGGCGAACAGCGCGGAGATGGCTGCCAGGCAGCTACTCGTGGCCAGGACAAGCTTGCGCCGGTCGGTGGCATCGGCGAAGGATCCGCCCAACAGCCCGACGGTAAGCGTCGGGATCATCCTGGCGAGCCCGAGCGCGCCAACCGCGAACGCCGAGTGCGTGAGGTCGTAGACCTGCAGCACGACGGCGAAACTGGTCATCGCGCCCCCGACGGCGGAGAGCGTCGAGCCAGCCCAGAGCCGCCTGAACGACGGGGATTCCCGCAGCGGCCGGATGTCCGCGAGCAGCCGCATCCGGAAAGTATGACAGCACTGTTGCATATCGCCAGGCAGTGCCGCCCGGGTGCAGAATGGGCGCGGCACTACGGGAGGACGACCAGTGGACCAACGGGTCAGTGTCATCACGCTCGGCGTGGCCGATCTCGGCCGGGCGCGGGAGTTCTACCAGGCCCTGGGCTGGCGTCAGGGCAATGACGAAGCCGACGACGTCGCGTTTTTCCAGGCAGGCGGCATGGTCTTCGCCCTGTGGGACCGGGCGATGCTGGCGGATGACAGCGCGGTCAGCGACGCCGGCGGCTGGGGAGGCGTGACGCTGGCGCACAACGTCGGCTCCGCCGAGGCCGTCGACAAGATTATTAACGAGGCCCGCGCGGCCGGTGCCGTCATCGGCCGCGAGCCAGCAAGGACTTTCTGGGGCGGATACTCGGGCGTATTCATCGACCCGGACGGTCATCCGTGGGAAGTGGCGCACAACCCCGGCTGGACCCTGCGCGCCGACGGCACGATCAGCCTCGGCGGCTAGCCTGCCGGGCGGTGTTCGGCGGTTAGCATGCGATCCTGAGTAACTCCGCCCATGGCGCACGACGTGAGGAGCAGGAGCGGGCCCGGTCTACGCATTGCTCTGCGCCGAGCTGGCGTGGCTGCCAATGAAGTGACCTTCCACCCCCATTGCGCTGCCTCAATCGGCTGCCCCAATCAGTGGTTAAGATCTGTCCGGTCATAACCGGACAGATCTTAACCACTAATGAGATCTTGGGTCTGCTGTGACTTATGCTGCGCAAGGATAGC
>Ga0302324_100002056_pt1 | contig 47465 bp, 35 predicted proteins | sample Palsa_T0_1_FD_201949 | JGI IMG/M metagenome (GOLD analysis project Ga0302324, IMG submission 201949) | Peat permafrost microbial communities from Stordalen Mire near Abisko, Sweden - Palsa_T0_1 | ecosystem: Environmental > Terrestrial > Soil > Palsa > Peat permafrost | place: Sweden: Abisko...
TCGCCGACATGGCTTCGGCCGGCAACCTGATCAACGCAGGGGCCTGGCTCGCACCCGACGGCTCCATCCTGGCTACGCGCGATACCAGCACGGACGAGATTTATGCTCTCGACGTGAACCTACCGTAGAACCGGCGCTTCAACTTCTCATTTTCCCAGTTTTCAGTCGCGGCTGCGCCGTTGATGCGTCGACGGAATCCCCATGTCCTCGCGGTACTTGGCAACAGTGCGGCGCGTAAGCTGAATCCCCTGCGCCTGCAACAGCGCGGCCGGATCAGAAAAGTTGAAAACCGCAAACTGATCGCGCGAGCGGTCCTTCAAATCAATCCCAATAGCGGCTCTTCCTGCTGCTATAATCCGGGCACCGATGGCGCTTGTTTCCGGCACGCGGCTTGGGCCGTTTGAAATCGACTCGCAAATCGGCGCGGGTGGCATGGGCGTGGTGTACAAAGCCAAAGACACGCGCCTGGAGCGGTTTGTCGCGCTCAAATTCCTGCCCGAAGAAGTCGCAAAAGATGCGCAGGCGCTCAGCCGCTTCCGCCGCGAAGCGAAATCGGCCTCGGCTCTGAATCACCCCAATATCTGCACGATTTACGAGATCGGCGAGCACGATGGCCGCGCCTTCATCGTCATGGAGTTTCTTGAAGGCATGACCCTGGGGCAGCGGATCGGCAGAAAGACGCTCGATCTCGAAACCGCGTTGTCTCTGGCCATTGAAATTGCCGACGCTCTCGACGCGGCCCACGCGGCAGGCGTGATCCACCGCGATATCAAGTCCGCGAATATCTTTGTAACCAGCCGCGAGCACGCAAAAATTCTCGATTTCGGCCTGGCCAAAGTGATGCCCGCTCGCGCCCGCGTTACTGGGCCTGAGAGCGTAGCGCCAACCGTCAGCGCGGAGCACTTGACCAGCCCCGGGTCAGCGATGGGCACGGTGGCCTACATGTCGCCCGAGCAGGTCAGGGGCAAGGAAGTGGACGCACGCACCGACCTGTTTTCCTTTGGAGTTGTTCTCTACGAGATGGTCACGGGAGCGCTCCCGTTTCGCGGCGACAGCACCGGGCTTGTCTTCGACGCCATCCTGAACCGGACCATCGTCTCGCCGGTGCGCCTGAATCCAGATCTCCCGCCCGCACTGGAGGAGATCATTAACAAGGCGCTGGAGAAGGATTGCGACCTGCGCTACCAGCACGCCGCCGATATGCGCACCGACCTGAAGCGCCTGAAGCGCGATCTGGATTCCGGGCGCGCCAGCGGCAGAGTTGCTGCAGAAGGCTCCACGTCCGGTGCGCAATCGGTACCACCTCCACCTGAAACCGGCAAACCCTCGCGGAAGCCCGTGTGGCTGTGGCCGGTGGGCGTGGCGCTCGCGCTGGCGCTGGCATGGTTCTTGCGTCCCGCGCTCCCGCCGCCCGAGGTCACCGGAATCACGCAGATTACGCGAGACGGAATGCCGAAGACAGAACCTCAATGGGCGAGTTGGCCGCTGTTTGACGACGCTTCGAGGATTTACTTTCAAGGGGCCGCCGATGACCGGTCGCCCATGCAGGTTTCGACGGACGGCGGCGAGACCGTGTCGATCGACAGCCGGCACGGGTTTTATGGATATCTTGAGGGCATATGGCCGCAAGGGAGCGAGCTTTTAAATTGGACGTACACTGCGAAGGGCGGCCTCACAGCCGCGCTATCGCTCTGGCGCCTGTCCTTGCCTGATCTACAACTCCGCCAGGTTGGCAGCCTCTCGCTCGAGGTTGACAACTATTTGGTGGGCTTCGGAGCTGCGGCCTGGTCACCGGATGGCAGGCTGCTTTATTACGGGTCCCATTCAGACATCTTCGCTGCCAACGCCGACGGCAGCAATCCCCGCAAACTTCTCACCACCGCCGGGCAGCCCTTCTGGCTTCGCGTGTCACCCGACGGACGCATTCTTCGATTCAGCGTTGCCAACATCACTTCGGGCGCGCCAACCCTGTGGGAAGCGCGCAGCGACGGCAGCGAAGTCAGGCAACTCTTTCCAGCGCTCGACAGCGGCGCCAACGCTTGCTGCGGAAACTGGACGGCGGATGGGAAGTACTTCGTCTTCCAGACAAAGCATGGAGAAGTCTCAACTCTGTGGGCCGCGCGGGATGCGGGGGAGCTTTGGCGCAAAGCCAGCCGCGAGCCCGTGCAGCTTACTCACGGCGAAATGAGCGCCGAGTCTCCCCTGCCCAGCAAAGATGGAAAGAGGATCTTTTTCATTGGCGTAAGGCATCGCGGGGAGGTCATGCAATACAACCTCAGGACGCATAACCTGACGCCCTTCCTGCCCGGCTTCTCCGCCACGGAGCTCAGTTTCACCAAAGACGGGAAGAACATGGCGTATGCTTCCTACCCGGAAGGGATAATCTGGGTGGGTACCACCGACGGAAGCGATCGACGCCAGTTGACGTTTCCGCCTATGGGGGCTGGCGTTCCGCGCTTTTCTCCCGACGGGTCGCAGATTGCATTTCAAGGTGGCCCGCCCGGAGTGCCATCGCAGGTCTATGTGATGCCCTCCTGGGGAGGCGCGCCGGAAAAGGTTACGTCCGGCAATTTGCCGACCGGCGACGCCACCTGGTCGACGGACGGCGTCTCCATCGCATACGAAGAGGGAGGTTGGGGCACCAAGACCCGGCTTAAGATTCTCAACCTGAAAACGCGCGAGGTAACCACGGTTCCCGATTCGACGGGAATGTTTTCGCCCCGCTGGTCGCCGGATGGGCGATATCTGTTGGCCACTCCAATGGATGCGAGCAAACTCATGCTGTACGACTTTAACTCGCGTGCCTGGCAGGAATTGGCCCAGGTCAAGCCTGGCAGCTATCCAAGTTGGACCCCGGATGGGAAATGTGTCTGCTATAACGCAGACAGCGGAAAGCAAAGACTTGAATATCGGATTTGCTTGAGCGACCACAAGGTGGAGCAGGTTGCCGATATGGCTCAGGCCGGCCGTCTTATTCCCGGTTGGACGGGCGTTGCGCCGGACGGTTCGATTCTCGCCCTGCGTGATATCAGCACCGAAGAGATTTATGCGCTCGACGTGAAGTTCCCTTAAAGCGCTGCGCTTCAACTTCTCATCTTCCCAATCTCAATCCCGGCTGCGCCTCTGATGCGTCGACGGAATGCCCATGTCCTCGCGGTACTTGGCAACAGTGCGGCGGGTGAGCTGAATCCCTTGCGACTGCAGCAGCGCAGCCAACTGGTCGTCGGTGAGCGGGTGTCGCGCATTTTCATCTTCAATCAGCTTCTTTACTTTGCGTTTGAGCACCAGCAGCGGCGTGTCCGCGCCTTCAGGGCCGTTCGAGCCTTCTGAGAAGAAGAAGCGCAATTCGATGACGCCCTGCGGCGTGTGCGCGTATTTGTTGGCAACCGCGCGGCTCACCGTGGACGGGTGAACGCCAATTTCCTCCGCTACTTCCTTGATCATCATCGGCCGCAGCGATTCAACGCCGTGGTCGAGAAAGTCTTTCTGACGCCGCACAATCACTTCGCACGTCCGCAAAATCGTGCTCTTCCGCTGCGCGATGTTGCGCATCAGCTGCATGGCGGAGCGGAAGCGCTCCTTCACGTAATCCTTGACTTCCTTATCGGTGTTCTCGGCCACCAGCATGCGCCGGTACCGCGAACTGAGCCGCAGGCTGGGCAGGTCTTCCTCGTTCATCGCCACTTCCCACTCCGCGCCGCGCTTCACGAAAACCACATCCGGCTCGATCAGCCGCGTCTGCTCGCGGTTGTATTGGCGACCAGGTCTCGGGTCGAGGGTGCGAATGAATTCAACGCCGGCATGTGCCTCGATAGGCGTGATCTGCACCGCGCGAGCCAGGTCTTTCACATCGCGCTTTTGCAGCAGGGGCAGGTGACGGTCAACAATCAGCGCGGCCACATCCATGCTGCGGCGGCGCTCGTCAAGACTCGTCTCAGCCTCGGCGCGAAAACTGCGATGCGGATCTTCTTCCGCCTCGGCAGCCTGCTTTGCATAAAGCTGGACGAACTCCTGCTGCTGGGCCGAGATCTGGATCAGCAGGCACTCGCGCAAATCCCTCGCGCCTACCCCCGCGGGATCGAGATTCTGCACCAGGTCGATGGCGCGGCGCACCAGGTCCAGAGCCGCCTCCGCATCCGGTACTTCACGCACCGCGTGGCCGTTGCTGGGCCCGGAAAGACGCAGCGCGGCGGCCAGTTCGTCATCGCTCGCCGCCAGGTAGCCATCTTCGTCCAGATTGCCGATCACGTACTCCGCCGCCTCGTGCAGCCGCGCTTCCAGCGTCAGCGCCCCCAGTTGCCACGCCAGGTGATCGGACAGGCTCGTAGGCTGGGAGAGAAAGTGTTCGAACGAGGGCTTTTCACTATCCTCATACTCCGGCTGTGTGCGATAGCCTGGGTCAAGGTAATCCTGGAAGTACGATCCAAAATCAACTTCCTCGAAGGGGTCCTTGGCCGCGACCACCGGCTCGGCGACCACGCCCTCGCCCGGCCGGTCGAGAAGTTCCATCCGGTCAAGCCGCTCCTGCCGCTCCGCCCGGCCCGCGACCTCATCCAGCATCGGAACCGTCTCGTCAATCTCCTCCAGGACGGGATTCTCCACCATCTCGGCATCGATCATCTCCTTCAGTTCCAGCTTGTTGAGCGCAAGCACGCTCACCATCTGCATCAGGCCCGGGGTAAGCACCTGGCGTTGCGATACCTTGAGCGACATTCTGGGTTGCAGCAGCGCCATAGTTGGAACGTCTTCCTAATCCAAGTGTAATCGCGTGGAAAAAATGTTTAGTGCCAAATTGCCCTCATCGAGACTATCGTGCCACATTTGGCAACAAACATTTCGGTAATGGAGTCATGGACTTTCGTACAACAACATGCTCGCAAGGGGTATTGACAAACGCAAATGGCCCTTGAATTGCTTGCCTGTCCTTCAATTATTTACCAGGAATTATTTATCGGCCAGCAATTTTTCCAGGAGCCTGGAAAAACCTTCACCCTGCCAAACACTGTTGTCAGCCGAGCGAAAACCCCTCGCCAAGGTACAAACGCCGCACTTCTACGTTATTTCCCAGTTCCTGCGGCGTGCCGGCAAAGAATATCTTGCCCTCGGCAATGATGTAAGCGCGGTCGGTCACGCTGAGCGTCTCGCGCACGTTGTGGTCGGTAATCAGAATGCCGATGCCGCTGGCCTTGAGGTCGAAGATGATCTTCTGCAACTCCAGGACTGCGATCGGATCGATGCCGCTGAACGGCTCGTCGAGCAGGATGAAGCTGGGCTGGATGCACAGGCAGCGGGCGATCTCCACGCGTCGCCGCTCGCCGCCGGAGAGCGCATACCCGCGCGTGGTGCGGACGTGCCCCAGGTTAAGCTGGTGAATCAGCCGCTCGGTTCGCGTCCGGCGCTCGCGGTTGCCCAGCGGCTGGGCCTCCAGCACCGCCAGAATGTTTTCCTCCACCGTAAGCTTGCGAAAAACCGACGGCTCCTGCGGCAAATAGCTTATTCCAAAATTCCGCGCGCGCAGATACATGGGCACGCGCGTAATCTCGGTCTCGTCCACCATCACGCGGCCGGTTTCAGGCTGCACCAGGCCCACAATCATGTAAAAGCTGGTCGTCTTGCCCGCGCCATTCGGCCCCAGCAAGCCCACCACCTCGCCGCGCGATATGCGCAGGTCCACGCCGCGCACCACCTGCCGCCCCTTGTAGCTCTTGCCGATCCCCTCAGCAATCAGTGTGTCCATTCAGTGCCCTGTCTCCAAAATTAATATCGATAATTAGCCTGTCATCCTGAGCGAAGCGTACTTCAGCGGAGTCGAAGGACCTGCTTTTCATCCGATAGCCGCACCTCAACTCCAAACAAAAAGGATGCGAACTTCGGAGGCACCACACCGGCCTTCAAAACTCTTTCCGCCGTCACTTCGGCGCTGTGGTCTCCGTCGTGGTTCTCTGCCCACCGCCTTCGATGCTCACACTATCATCGCGGCTATGGAAGATCAAAGCCCCACCGGTTACATTGCCGCGCGAGGGGTCGTTCATGCGGGGCGGCGCGGCTGCGGTTCCGGTGAGGACATAGTCTCCTGTCTCGCCGGTATAAACCAGTTGCTCGCCGGTTCCGCGGCGGCCGTTGGAGGTGACGACCACGTGCCCGCTCGCCGTCATTCGGTCGACCTGCGCTTGCCCTCCATCCTTGCCCGCGTGGTTGCCGGCCGGCAGCAGAATGAGCTCGACCTCATCGGAGATCGTCGTCGCCGTGGCCGTCTCCGCCACCACCGAACCCAGCGTGCCGCTGCGCATTACCGCCCTGCGCTCGGCGTCGGAGTATTTCAAATCTCCGCCGCTCACGCTAATAACCGATGGAGCATTCGACTTTCCTCCCGTGCCGTTGCCTGCATCTTTGCCGGCCTGCTTGCCGCCCGCACCCGGCTCCAGGCCGCCGTTGCTCAATAGAACCGCCTTTACCGGCTGGGCCGGGTCAGCGCTATGCGCCACTAGGGTCTGCTTTTGCCGGTCGAGCACAATTACCGGGCCGGCAACGGAATTCGCCTGCTGCCATAGCCTCGCGTGACCACGGAAAGTTGCCTCGCCCGTGGCCTGATGAAGTTGTGCTTCGGCGGAAACTACGTGAGCCGGATCTTTGCCGCCGAAAGCCACGCCGCTCTGGCCCGCGGCAGCCGCCCCGTTTGCCGATTTGCCGCCCTGGCCAGTCTTTGACGTGCCGTTGTCGAGCCAGGTGGCCTTCACATTCCCGTGCGCAAACGCGTCGCCCGACTCATGCGAAACGTCGATCTTGTCCGCCGACAACTGCAGGCCGCCGTCTTCAACACGCGGGCTGAGGGTCAGGTGCAGCCATTCTCCCTTGCCGTCGTAGTCGGCACGACCGGCCCAGGCGCGCATTGTTGCCGGCGTCTCTGCGCCCGGCTTGGCAGCGGGCTCTTGCGTCAGCAGCACATGCCCATCCATTACCGCGGATTGAATCTGCCCCGCTGCATCCTGCCCGCCTGACGCAGCTCCCTTGCCGCCCGCCTGCCCAGCGCGATCCGGAAAAAACTGCGCTTCCACGCGGTCTCCCGAGGATGTCTGCCGCGTTCCCGCTGCATTGGTCTCTTCCATGCTGGCGTGCCCTGTACCGGTCATCGTCTTCAACACCGAATTCGGCCCGAGTTCACCCGTCACCTCATCCGCCGAAAGCCGCGAAGGCACCGCAGCCGCGTTGCCGCGCTGGCTTTCGCCGGTCACCACCACGCCCTGCACTCCATGAATCGTGCCGGGCTCCGCCTGCCCATGCCCGTTGTCGCGGAAGTCCACATCCGCGAGCGGAGACTTCCACGTGCGGTTCACGCGCAGCGGGCCATTCGGTGAATCGGTCACAGACTGGCTCTCCATCTCGACGCCGCGCTCCATGTGCACGTGCCGCAGCTCGCCCTGCGGGGTAAAATCCATCTCCGCCGCCGGAGATGTGCCTCGCATGCGCCTCTGTCCTGCGCCATCCTCAGTCTGGCGCGTCGAGTCCATGTGCACGCCGCCTTCGAGATGTCCGTGCCGCGGCTGGTTATGATCGTTGAAATCCATTGACCCTGTAGGCGCGGTGATGTGCCCGCCGTTCGCCGTCACCAGGTTGAATCCATTCATGGCGTCCAGGCGCACAGCCGAACCATCGTCACGAAAAAGAACATTCGCGTCACCCGCCGTTGCGTCCCCGCCACGGTAATTTGCCGAGGCCTCATGCATCCGGCACAGAAGGGTTTCGCGCTCAAACTCCGCATGCTGGGCATGAATCTGAACTGTGTCCCCATTGCGTTTGGTGTCCAGCTCAACCGCATGATCGAGCAGCAGGAATCCCAACTTCGAATCGTAAGTCGCGCCCATCGAGCTGCCGCTTCCCTGCACCATCGAAAAGTCCACATGCTCGTTGGTAGTGGCCACGCCGCTCTTGGTATTAAAGACCAGCCCGCTGGTCTTGACATGAATCTGGCCGCGCTCCGCCGTCTCGGCCACCGAGGCAATGGGTGTCGCCTTCTTTTCGGCTGTTGCCGTCGAGGCCTTTGGCGCGATGACCGGGGCCACGCCCGGCCGCATCACCGTGATTTCCACCGGCCCGGTAGCTTTGGCCGTGTTGCCCTTCACGTCGTAATCGAATTCGGCGCTTTCGATTCGGTCAACGCGGCTGCCGTCTTCGCCGTAGAGCTCAATCTTCACGTCGTGCAGAATGGCGTGGTTGTCCTTGAACTGCGAAGCCTTCGAGGCGTGAATCCGGTAGCGCGAGTGTCCGCCCATGGAGTGGTCGAAGGTGAAGCCGGTGGCGTCGGACGTGACATTGAGGCCAAGTTTTTGCGGAAGCTCTCTTAGGTTGAGCGGATTCTTCAGCTTGCTCTTCGCCAGAATGACCACCAGCGCGGCTACCAGCACTACGCCGGCCGCCAGCACCAGAGTCCGCATCCGTTCAATGGTGAATCGCTTGCTCAGTTTGCTACTCCCAGCCGCGATGCCAGCCGCTGGGCAAGACTCTCGCCCAGCTCGCTCCACAGCAGCCGCGCCGTGGCCCCCGAAGCCTTCTCGACTGCCGCCGTCAATTCGATCAGTTGGCGCACGTTTTCTTCCACGTGCCGCGCAGCCACGGAGTCAAGCTCGACGCCTTCTTCCAAAAACGGCCCATCCGGCCCAAAGTCGATGCGGATATGCCCGTCGGCCTCGAATGCGCCTTCGTCAAACAGCGGCCCATAGCCTGTAACCCGTACCAGTCGCGGCTCCCTCACCCAGCGGGCGTCCAAAAATGCTTTATCATCCTGAGCGAAGCGCAGCGGAGTCGAAAGCCTGCCCTGAGCCTGCCGAAGGGGACCTGCGGTTCCCGGCGGCTTCTCCAGCTCCCACAAGCTCCAGCCAATCTGGAACTCGTAAGCGTAGTCGTCGTGCAGCAACTCGAGCGCCTCAGCCACGGCGGCCCGCGGCTCCGCGCCTAGCGCATCGCTGCCCTGGCCGCCCGTGCTGCGCCGGCCGTAAACCTGCTGATAGACGGGCGTCTCGCTCCAACTCACCGGCCACACCGTCGCCGAGTACACCCGCGCCTCGCCGCCATGCGCGGCAAACGCCCCAAGCACCGCAGTCAGCTTGTCCGCGAGCCCGTCAAGACGCAGATTCGGGTACCACAAACTCAAATAAAGCGTGTCAGACATCTCTACAGATTGTAGACGCGCAGCCGTAGCAGAGGATGCTGAGACACGGCGAACGCTAACTTGCTAACTCGCTATCCCCGCGTTAGCGGGGGCTAACTCGCTGCATTTGTCCCAAACGCGTGTACAGTGTGCCGGGTGCCCCATCTGGGCGCCCGGGGGACCCTCTGGATCGGGGCACCACGTTCTTGATTTTGCGACAAGGGCGGGAAACCTCGAACCCCTGCCCACTTCCTACGGCAGCTTCGCGATAAACGCATTCATCTCCCGCAACACATCCGCCTGGTTCGATTCGAAGATCATGTGGCTGGCATTCGGAATCCGCACCACGCGCGACCCCGGAATCCCCGCCTGCACCGCATCCGCCTGCGCCGACGTGCGCGCAAAATCATCCAGGACAAGCTTCTGGCGGGCCTGCGGATCGTCCGCATAAAGCTGCCCAAAGTTGTGAGGATCGGCAAAGATAGCCAGCACCGGCGCATGAATCTCCGTGTACTTCTGCTCGCCCGCGCCAATGGCCACCATGATGGGTGGCGGAGCAGCGGTCCGCGCCGGCTGCGCGGGCATCAGCGCCAGCTCATCCTGAAAATCCTGCACATCCCGTTCAAACAACGGCAGGCTGGCCTGCAAATCGGTGAAGTACTTCTTCAGGTCCGGCGCCTGCGCCCCGAGATATTCATCCAGCTTTCTTCGCAGGTCGATCGCATCCAGCAGCAGATCGCCGTGTTTGGCGTCGTAAAACGCGTAAGAATACGCGGCGTCAAGATACACCAGGCCAGCCACTTTCTCCGCATGGCGGCTGCCGATCGAGCTCAGCTCCTGGCCCGCCTTGGCATGCCCAACCAGCACCGGCCGGTCAATGCGCAACTGCTCCATCACCGCCAGCACATCGTCGCCCAGCCGGTCCGCCGAGTAGTTGCTGCCGTCCGGCGCAGGCACAGTGGAAGCTCCGAAGCCGCGCCGCGTAATGGCGAAGACATGGAAGTGTTCGGTGAGCAGCGGCGCAAACTTGTCCCACACATGCGCGTCGTATCCCAACCCCGCCAGCAGGATCAGCGGACGCCCCATCCCGCCAAAATCCAGCACTTCCAGCTTCACGCCATTTTCCACGGGAATGAAGAACACCCGGTGCGCAGAGCTGTCGCCCGATTTCGCCGCCGGAATCGCAGAACCCGGCACTTTCGGCGCCTTCTGTGTAGTCTGCTGCGCACAAAGAAGGCTCGCTCCCAATGTAAAGATAAGTGCGGTCCTACAACATGCAGCCGTACCCCGCATCAGCGTGTTCATACGCGGTCCCCTGCCCATGGTTCCAACATACACCGGCCGCGCATGTGGATATGAGTAGCGGAGATGGTTCCCAGCGAGCCGAAATGCCGGTGCATGCCCCGTCCGAGAAGCGGGTGCCTCACCTTCGCCGCGTATTTGTTCTTGCAGCCAAGGTGCGATAGATCTAACTATCTAAAGTTCTTTATTGCATTTTAGATCTATACGCCGTAACGATCTCACCCGGGTGCCCCACCCTCGCCGCGTCTTTGCTTTTGCGGCTAGTGTCCTGTCCCAGAAATTCATAACAAAAATAATTGCTGTCATCCTGAGCGAACGGGGCCCCAAACGTCCTTCAGTTTGGGGGTTGTGAGTCGAAGGATCTGCGGTTGTTCTAGCACGAATTTCAGGGACACCACACTAGGGTTGGAGACCACGAATCCCAACCCGCCGGAGGAAGAGCCTTACGCCGTAACAATCTCGCTGAAGTCCGCAATGCCCGAGAAGCTATTGAGTACCTCATCGATGATCCCCAGATTCTGCGCGCGGATGTTTTCGTCCGGATCGAGGACCATTACCTTATCGAAGAATGCATCCACGACCGGACGGAGTGAAGCGATCGCTGCCAACGCTTCACCATAGGCCCGTTGCTGGCGAAGCCTGTCAACCTCCGGGCCAAGAGCGGAAACAGCGTTGAAGAGCGTCTGTGCTTCCGTCGAATGAGACACCATACGAGGCAAAGCCGTCGCATATCCTTTTTCTGTGGCCTGCCGCAGAATATTTTTGATCCGCTTGAAAGCCGCCGAGACCGCCGCAAAATCCGCAGACTCGCGCGCCCCCGTAAGCGCCTCTGCCCGGGCGATCGCATCGCGCACATCGTCAGCTCCTGCCGCGAGCACAGCGTTCACAACGTCGTACGCAAATCCGCGGACATCTTTGAGGTAGAAGTGGAGGCGTTCTTGGAGGAAAGCAGAGACGGCCTCGGCATTTGCTTTGTTTGCTCCCACGCTTGTGGTCTGCTCAGTACTCGCTGCTAGCACCTCGGGGAGGGTAAGCGGCAGCGAGGACTCGGCGAGGATCTTCACTACGGCATTGGCTGCGCGCCGCAAGGCAAACGGATCTTTCGAACCCGTCGGGGCGGCGCCGATACGAAACATCGCGGTAATCGTCTGAATCCTGTCAACAAGCCCAAGCAGCTTGCCCTCTATTGTCGAAGGGATGGCATCCTCAGTTGAGGCAGGCTTGTATTGGTCATGAATCGCCTGAGCGACTTTGTCGCCGTGGCCCTGTGCCTTGGCGTATAGGCCGCCGATGATGCCCTGAAGCTCCGTGAATTCCTTAACGAGTTCGCAAGTCAGGTCGGTCTTGGCCAAATCGAGCGCTTTTCCTAACGCCAAATAGTCAAGTGCTTCAAAAGACTTAGACTCAAGAATCTTCCGCAGCCTTTGTGCAACCAAGATGTTCTGAATTGACTTATCGTAATAACTCCCCAGCTCCTTCTGGAAAGTCACAACCTTCAAGCTCTCCACGCGCTCAACCAGCGGAATCTTCTGATCAAAGTCCCAGAAGAATTGCGCATCCTTGAACCGAGCCCGCAGCACCCGCGCATTGCCGTGGCGAATTATCGCGCGCCCCTCGTCATCAACCTGCGTGTTCAGCACAGCCAGAAAATGCGGAGCCAGCTTCCCGTCCGCGCCTTCGACGGCGAAATACTTCTGGTGATCGCGCATCACAGTGACCAGCACCTCTTCTGGCAGAGATAAGTATTCAGCCTCAAAGTCGCCCAGCACCACAGTCGGCCACTCGGTAAGGTGCACCACGGTCTCGATCAGCGCCGCATCCTCACGCCAGCGCGCACCCGGAACCGTCCGCGTAGCCGCATCCAGCGCCTTGCGAATGATATTGCGGCGCTCGGCGACATCCACCACGACACTCGCGGCCCGCAAAGCTTCCTTGTAATCCGTGGCCTTTGCAAGCACCACCGGCGCCTCGCCATACAGCACACGATGCCCGCGGCTCGCATTGCCCGCCGCGATGCCCGCAATCTGCAGCGGCGCCACCGTTGAGTCAAGCAGCGCAACCACCCACCGCAAGGGCCGCACAAAGCGCTCCGGCTTGCCCGCGCGCCAGTACATATTCTTGGCCCAGTAAATACTCAGCACCTCTTTAGGCAGTTCCGCCGCCAGCAACTCCGCCGCCGCGCGGCCCAGCCGCTTTACGGTGGCTCCTACGTACTCGCCCTTGGCGTTGCTAACCTTTTCGAGATCGGCAACAGCAACGCCGGCCTTCTTCGCGAAAGCCTCGGCTGCTGCCGTCGGCGCGCCGTCTTTGAATGCGACCTTCCACGAGGGGCCCGTCAGCGTCTCTTCCGTGTCCGCCTGGCTGGCCAGCACGTCTTCTACCAGCACGGCCAGACGCCTCGGCGTGGAGTAAGTGGTAACCTTGGCGTTCGCGCCCAGCAGCCGCTCACGCGTAAGCAAGTCAGTTACACGCTTGCCTAACTCGGCCTCAGCCGCAGCTATCATGCGGGCCGGTATCTCTTCGAGGCCAATCTCCAACAAAAATTCCGCCATAACTGAGAACGTCTTTCCGCTAACTCGCTGACTCGCTGACTTGCTGACTCGCTTGCTGCAACGCATACGCCTTGGCTACACCGACCGCCAGATTCCGGATGCGTCCAATCACGCCCACGCGCTCCGTGACGCTGATAGCTCCGCGCGCATCCAGCAAATTGAACAGATTCGAGCACTTCAGCGCTAACTCATAAGTCGCCAATAGCGGAAAACGACGCTTCTCTGTTACCTCTGCGTCGCTCGCAAATAACGCATGGGCCTGATCGAGAAGCGCCTTCCCTTCCGCCTCATAAAGGTTGAAATGCTCCCAGAGCTTGCTAACATCGGCAAACTCGAAGTTATAAACACTGAACTGTAACTCCTCGGTGAATCTGACATCACCATAAGTCACCGTGGCGCCGGTATCAGGGTCGCGCGCCCATACAATGTCATAAATGGAATCGACATCCTGGAGGAACTGCGCAATGCGCTCGAGCCCATAAGTCAATTCGGCGCAAATGGGGTCGAGGTCCAGTCCTCCACATTGCTGAAAGTAAGTGAACTGAGTTATCTCCAGGCCATCCAGCATCACCTGCCAGCCCACGCCCCACGCTCCCCCGGCCGGCCACTCCCAGTTATCTTCTTCAAACTTAATGTCGTGGTGGCGAAGGTCGATGCCGATGGCTTCAAGCGACTGCAGATACTGCTCCTGCACGTTGACCGGGGGCGGCTTTAGAATCAACTGAAACTGAGTATGCTTGAACAGCCGGTTGGGATTCTCGCCGTAGCGTCCGTCGGCCGGGCGCCGCGAGGGCTGCGCATAGCCCACGCGATATGGCTTCGGCCCCTGCACGCGCAGAAATGTCTCCGGCGCCATGGTGCCCGCGCCCACCTCAACGTCGTAGGGCTGCTGCAGCACGCAGCCGCGCGCCGCCCAAAAACTCTGCAGCCGGAACAGCAGTTCCTGGAACGTGAGTGGAGCGGCTTTCAAAGAAGGTACGATCTGGGTGACGGACAAAGGGGGCTCTCTCATCGGGACTCAGTCGGATTTTATCAGCAGGACCGTTTTCTTCGCCTTGGATCGGAGAGAACACCGACTACTCATTTTCAAACAGCGATTTGACCAGACCCGATTGGCGAATAATGCTCTGCAGAGTGCCGCGCCTGAGGGAATCATGGAGAGGCACGGGGACGGTGATGGTTGTCCCGCCGGTTTGCAACTGCATGATGCGGTGACTGCCGCGCTGACGCACTGCGACGAATCCGTGCGCTTCGAGAATCTTGCAGGCTTCGGAGCCTGAGAGGACTCTCAGCTTACCCAACGGGGACCTCGACCTGGGTAACGAAGACCTCGTTGTGGAAGCGCTCTGCAACTTCAGTAGAAGATGCGGTCTCGAAAAAGAGAGTCAGGGCCTCGACAAGGTTGGCGCGCGCCTCCTCTATCGTCGAACCCTGGCTCGCAATATCCAATTCGGGGCACAGAGCGACAAAGCCGTCATCTTCGCGCTCAATGATTGCGGTCATTCGCTGCATGTCTGGATTTTACGCCATCCATCGCCTTGCCGGCCGTCGCGGTGAGATGCGAGCGCTCTTACCCGCCCAACCGCCCCAGTGCTTCCGCGGTGCGCAGCTTCCGTTCCAAATGCCGCTCCAGCGACTGCACGGTAAACCGCCGCAGATCCTGAGCGCGACGCCGCGGCCACGCTTCGGCTGCAAACGCAGAAGCGGGAGCGCGCAGCATTCTCTGTGCCAGCACCCATGAGTCCGCCGAAAGTTCGCTCGCATTCCCATTGCGATGGACAGCGCAAAATAGTCCGTCTCCCATCGCATTGAAGCTGGTCTCGCCGGCGCTAAGTGCTTCGCCACAAGCCGTACAGTGAGCGATGTCCGGCAACAAGCCCATAAGGCGTGTCATCCACAACGAAAAATAGGTCAGCGGCATCCACGGCTGCTCCACGGTGGTTTGCTCCAGCACCGCCATCAGCAGCCGGAAGACTGTCTCCTGCGGATCGTGCTCGGGCAGAGCCTCGTCCAGCACCTCGGCAAAAAAGCTGAGCACCGCCATGCGCACATGGTCCACGGGAGCCGACAGCGGAGAGCGAATGATCTCCAGCTGATCCAGCCGCACCAGTTCCTGGCGGGGCTTCTCGGCAAACCAGGCGCGCGCCACCGTCATGGGCTCCAGAGCGCCGCCAAAGCGTTTGCGGCTCTTCAGCGCCGACTTGGCCACGCCTTTCACGCGGCCGTAGTCGCGCGTGAAGAAGCTCACGATCAGGTCCGCCTCATGCAGCGGCCAGGTGCGCAAAACCACGGCTTCTGAGGTCAGAACGCTCATCCGTCTTCTATCTTCGCACCCGAAATCATCGCTGAATCACTGATTGCACCGGAAGCGATGCAACAAAGCCAAACCCCCGTAGAGTATCAAAAATTTTCCGCAGCACCCACAGGGGCAAAGGTTAAAATGTGCTCAGAGGTAGCAAATGCCTTCCGCAATGGTCACTTTCAATGGCCGAATCACCCTTCCCCCCAATGTGCGCAAACAGCTTGGACTGAGAACCGGCGATAGCGTCGAGTTCGTCGAAATTGGAAACGGACGGTTTGCCATTGCACCCGGCACAGTATCGGTTGCAGGCTCCGTGTCCGAATCCAACGGCGATCCCAGCGGGTGGGTTCCCAAGCTTGAGTTTTCTCCAACCGAGGACGAACCGCGCTTCAAAGAGGCGGATGAAGTCCTGCAATAAATAGAGCCGACAAGCTGAGGACAACGCGCTCGCGCCATCTTGAGCGAATAGTATCTCTGTGTTCGGCGGTTTGCGCCGCGTAAACACAAACGCGCGTCCCGTCAGACGGAACACGCGCAGTGATACTGTGACCCACAACTACATTTGAGACAGCTCAGCGCCCAAAGTGTGCGGCGTTCTTCTCGGTAAAGTGAGCCCATTTCTCGGGCAGGTCATCCTGGGCAAAGATGGCAGAAACCGGGCAGGCCGGCACGCACGCGCCGCAGTCGATGCACTCGACCGGATCAATGAACAACTGCTCCGAATCAGCGAAACCGTCTTCGTCCTTCTTGGGGTGGATGCAATCGACAGGACAGGCGTCCACGCAGGCGGTGTCCTTGGTGCCGATACAGGGTTCTGCAATGATGTAAGCCATCTTTCAATTCTCCGTGGAGACTGACTCTCGACGCTGATAGTAGCACAGCAGGCCGGGGGATGACTCTGTTCTCGCGCACCGAGTTTTGCGATGCGGGAATCCGGCGAATCATTTTGCGTAATGAGAGTCCCTGGCAAACCGTCAACCAGGAATCAATCAACATCCGAGGAGTTTATTTCCTCGGATGCTTGAGATCACCGGTTCCACCGTTCACAACCCGGTCATCTGCTCCAGTTTTTCGGGATAGCGGGCTCCTTGCAATGTGATTCTTGCGGCAGCGTCTTCGATTTCGCGAAGGTCGGCATCAGAAAGTTCGATGGCTACCGATCCTATGTTTTCCTCCAGGCGATGAAGCTTTGTTGTCCCCGGGATGGGCACGATCCACGGCTTCTGCGCCAGCAGCCACGCCAGCGCGATCTGCGCCGGGCTAGCGGTCTTCTCCGCGCCAATCCTGCCCAGCAGATCGACCATCGCCTGGTTTGCCTTGCGGGCCTCCGGAGTAAACCGCGGGATGCTGCTGCGGATGTCGGTCGCATCAAAGGTCCGGCTCTCGTCGATCTTTCCCGTCAGGAAGCCTTTGCCGAGCGGACTGAACGGGACGAAGCCGATGCCCAGCTCTTCGAGCGTGGGAATGATCTCATCCTCTGGCTTCCGGTACCAGAGCGAGTATTCGCTCTGCAGCGCGGTCACTGGCTGCACGGCGTGCGCGCGGCGGATGGTCTTTGCGCCGGCCTCGGAAAGCCCGAAGTGCTTCACCTTGCCCTCGGCAATCAGATCTTTCACTGCGCCGGCGACATCCTCAATCGGCACGTTGGGGTCCACGCGATGCTGATAGAAGAGATCGATGACATCGACCCTGAGACGCTTGAGCGAGGCTTCGGCAACCTTGCGGATGCGCGCCGGACTGCTGTCGGTACCCTTCGGCCCGTGCGTTCCGTCGTCGTTGATGTCGAATCCGAACTTGGTGGCGATGACCACCTGTCCGCGAAAGGGCGCGAGGCCCTCACCGACGAGTTCTTCGTTGTTGAAGGGCCCATAGACCTCGGCAGTGTCAAAGAAAGTAACGCCGCGCTCCACCGCCGCGCGCAGAAGAGCGATCGACTGATTCTTCTCCGGAAATGGTTTGTAGGAATGGCTCATCCCCATGCACCCGAGCCCGAGAGCCGATACTTCCAGATTGCCTTTTCCCAATTTTCGTTTCTGCATTTGCCTCTCCGCTTTTGGTCAGCAATGTTCAAACATCTAGCCTTGATACTGCTCGTCGCTCACATGCTCCAGCCAATCGACGGTCTTGCCGTCGAGCCTCTCTTGAATCGCGATGTGCGTCACAGCGGTGGTTGGCGCCGCGCCATGCCAGTGCTTCTCTCCAGGCTCAAACCAGACCACATCGCCGGGCCGGATCTCCTCGACCGGGCCGCCTTCGCGCTGAGCCCGGCCGCATCCAGCCGTCACAATCAGCGTCTGGCCCAGCGGATGCGTATGCCAAGCCGTCCGCGCCCCCGGCTCAAACGTCACCACAGCGCCGGCGACCCGTCCTGGATCAGCCGCTTGAAACGGCTGATCGATGCGTACCACTCCCGTGAACCAGTCCGATGGCCCCTTGGCCGAGGCCTGCGAGCCATTTCTTGTTACCTTCAATGCGTTTTCTCCTTCTGATATTACTCGGACTTCAGGGAAGCCATGTCGATCGAGAACCGATATTTCACATCGGACTTCATCAGCCGCTCGTAGGCTTCGTCGACCTTCTGGATGGGTATGACTTCGACATCCGAGGTGATATTGTTGGCCCCGCAGAAGTCGAGCATCTCCTGAGTTTCAGGCAGCCCGCCAATGGGAGATCCCGAAAGGCTTTTGCGCCCGAAGATGAGGCTGAAGATGGAAACGGCGAGCGGCTTGTCCGGCGCGCCCACCATCGTGATGTTGCCGTCGCGGCGCAACAGTTGGATGAACGCGTTAATGTCGTGATCGGCAGCAACGGCGTCGAGGATAAAGTCGAAACTGCCCGCGTGCTTGGCCATTTCGTTGGCGTCGCGCGACAGCACAACCTCGTCCGCGCCCAGCCGCAGCGCGTCGTCCTTCTTGTTCGGCGAAGTGGTGAAGACGACCGTGTGTGCGCCGAGTGCGTGCGCGAATTTTACGCCCATGTGTCCCAATCCGCCCAAGCCCACAACGCCAACCTTCTTGCCCTTGGTCACACCCCAGTGCCGCATCGGTGAGTACGTCGTAATTCCCGCACAAAGCAGCGGCGCAGTCCCGGCAAGATCGAGGTTCGCCGGCACGCGAAGCACAAACCGCTCCGTGACGACGATGCTGTCGGAGTAGCCGCCGTAGGTGACGCCCCCGGTGTGCTTGTCAGGAAAATTATAGGTGAGCGTCATATTGGGACAGAACTGCTCGAAGCCGGCCTTGCACTCGGGACAGGTGCCGTCCGAGTCCACCAGGCAGCCCACCGCGGCCAGATCGCCAACCTTGAACTTGGTAACCGCGGGCCCAACCTTGGTGACGCGGCCAACAATCTCATGCCCGGGAACGCATGGATAGACGGTCGGCATCACTCCGCTCCACTCATTCCGCGCCTGGTGCAGATCGGAGTGGCAAATGCCGCAGAAGAGAATCTCAATCTGCACGTCGTGGTCGGTTGGATCGCGCCGCGCGATCGTAGTGGCAGCAAACGGCGATGTTGCGCTGGAAACGGAGTAGGCTTTTGCCTTGTACATTTTCTTCCCTCAACTTTTTCGGCAGATGTCGAGCAGGTCGCTCATAAATAAAACCACGAGAAAGAGATTCATTCAACCGGCATCCCGATTCCGCAAATTAAATCCCTATCCCAGTCGATGCACAACTTTTTATGCACAGCATTGTGACTTCAGCGTTAACCTGCCTTTGAAAGCATGCCTGGTTCGCACTTCTCTCAGGTAGCCAAAAAATGGTAGCGCCGGTCTCCAGACCGGCTGTCGTGCGGGCGTCCCCGCCCGCGCTCCTTCCGCATTTCCCCTCGGAAGCAAAACCCCGTACCATTCGATGTTTCGAATGGGGCTGCCTTGCTTCCGGCCTGGTTCATCAAACTAGCCAGTAGCCGCCACCCGCTCCGCCCGCCGCTGGGCAAACTCCCGCGGCGTCGGAATCGGCGACAGGTCGCGCCCAGCGAACATGTCCTTGAACAGTTCGATCAATTCATCGTGAATCAGCCCGTTTGAAGCCAGCGTCTCACTGCTGTTCAACTGGAATGCGCCGCCCGCAAAGTCGGTAATACGGCCGCCGGCTTCTTCAACCAGCAGAATTCCCGCCGCCGTATCCCACGGATTCAGGTTGAACTCCCAAAAAGCTTCCAGGCGACCCGCGGCCACATAAGCCAGATCCAGCGCGGCTGAACCAGCGCGGCGCACGCCGTGCGAACGCAGCGTGAACTCGTGGTAGAAGTGGATATTCGGGCTGTCGTGCCGCTTGCGGCTGGGGAAGCCAGTGGAAATCAACGACTCGGCCAGCGTCTCAATGCGCGAAACATGGATTGGTTTGCCATTCATCCATGCGCCGCGGCCCCGCTCCGCTGTGTAAAGCTCGTCGCGCATGGGATCGTAGATAACGCCGGCCACAATCGTCCCGTCTTGCACTTCTGCCGATTGCACACGTCTTTGCTCCAGCCCCATCGAAACGCAGAATTGCGGGAATCCGTGCGCGAAGTTTGTTGTCCCGTCCAGCGGATCCACATACCAGCGGAACTCGCCCTCCATGCGCTCGCGCGTGCCTTCTTCGCCATAGACTCCGTGCTCCGGAAACGCCTCGCCCAGCCGCTCGCGGATCAGCTTTTCCGCGGTGCGATCGGCCACCGTCACCAGGTCGACATCGCCCTTGTACTCGGTCTCGACGCCCTGCGCAAAAAACTCGCGCAGCCGCGCACCGGCCTCGCGCGCAATGGCCGCGGCCTTGGGTACCCAGTGCAACTCCGCTTCTGCCGTTCCGCTCAAGACGCATCACCATTGGAGACGGGCTTAACCGCGGCAGCGGGTTTAGCCTGATTGCCGTTGCGCGGCTCGCGCCGGCGGCCAACCTCAGCGATGCTGCGAATCTGGCTCTTGTAGATGAACAGGTTCGGCTGCCCTTCACGCGTCAGGCGCAGCATGGCGTCGTCGAAATATTCGATCCAGCCGCGCACCGTCTCCCCATCGCGCAGCTTGACCGTGACCACGACCTGGCGATCGCTGAGCGATTTCAGATAGAGCGCCTCCTGCCCGGTATCGCCCGGCGGAGGCGCCTTCGAACGGCGCCGTGAGGAAAGAGGAGAAGTCATGCCTCCATTTTAGATGCAAGGTTCGATGCGAAGGCAGCACGGCGAAAAAATCGCCGCCATGACAGAAAGGACGCTCACTTCGTCATGCTACGGAACATCCTCAACCCCTTCTGCGTAGGAGGTTTCAGAGGGTTTCGTGGACGATCGTTCAAGCGCAGCATTTGGCAATGGAGAAACACGCGCAAAGGATACACGCGGTTCAGCCTGGGCCAACGCCTTCGCGCTGCTCATCTGGCTGGCGGCAGGGATTGTCGCATTCATCCCGTTCGCATTCGACACGTCGCCGTGGGATGCAGTGACGTTCCGCGTCCCCGGCAATCAGGGCAACTGGTGGCACTTTCTTGCCGGTGCTCCATTCTTTCTGGCCTATCCGATGATCTGGCTGCGCCTGCGCTCGCTTTTTTCAGCAACGCCGTCCACGGCGATTGGCCGACGAATGATCTGGTGCGCCGTCGCTTTCTCGACTGGCGGCACGATACTGGTAATGACGCCATTCATGTTGCATCTCGCCGGAACCCGGGGCTGGCCGAGCCTCTCCATCCTGAGCGTGGGCTTCGGCATTCTAATCGCCAGCGCCGTCCTTCTGTTCCTGCGCCGCCATCACATCTCTTCAACCAGGGCGTGCCTTGTTGCCCTCGACACCGCCTATCTCGCCAACGCAGCGCTATGCCTCGTCGTCTACGCCGGAGCGGCTGGGAACCCATGGTCGAAGGCTGGCTGGTCGGTAACGATGGTCATAGTCTGGCCAATCGTAGGCGAAATCATTTGGCTATTCATCCAGACATTCGGAGCAATGAGAAGAGGACCTGGTCATTCTTCCCTCAGCGCAACCATGGGGTCCACGCGCATCGCCCGCCGCGCCGGGAAATAGCATGCTAAGAGCGCGACCAGCGTCAGCAGGAGCGCTACACCCACAAAGGTCAGCGGGTCTTTTGCACTGACCCCGAAAAGCAGGCTGCCCATGAGCCGCGTGAGGCTGAGCGCGCCAATCAGCCCCATCGCCACTCCAATCAACGCCAGAGCCATCCCCTGCTGAAACACCAGCGACAGGATACTGCTGCGCTGTGCGCCCAGCGCCATGCGGATGGCAATGTCCGGAGTCCCTTGCGTCACCAGGAACGACATCACGCCGTAGACTCCCACGGCCGCCAGAATCATCGCAAAACAGGCAAACGCGCCAAGCATGGTCATGGCAAAACGTTGCCGCGCCAATGAATCGTGAACCCGCTTCCGCATGATTGCGACATCGTATACAGGCACATCCGGATCGAGGTCGTGGACCTGCTGAACCATGGCATCCGCCAGGCCCGACGGCTCGGCAGTGGTGCGAGCAACCAGGAACATTGAGCCTCCGGGATGCTGCGAGCGTGGGTAATAGACGACCATGCGCGTGTCGGTATCGAGACCATATTGCTTCACCACTCCGACCACGCCGGCGATGATGAGCCAAGGAGACTTTTCGTTCCGCCGGATTCGCTTTCCCACAGCGTCTCCGCGAGGCCAGAATCGATCCGCCATCTTCTGATCGACGATCACGACAGGCTGCGATTTGTCCGTGTCGGAACTCGCAAAAAGCCGGCCGCGCGTGAGGGGAATCTCCATGGTTGTGAAGTAGTCGGGCGAGGCAGTGCGAACGTCCACTTGCAACTCGGGTTGATTCGGAGGCGGCACGTATCCCTCAATTTGCATTCCTCCCCATCCCACGGAAGGGGTAAGCGGGAGCGCAGAAATCGCTCCTTGACTCGTGACTCCCGGCAGGCTCAGCACTCGCTGGGCTAGGCTCTGGTAAAACTGAAATCTTTGCGCGTCCTGATCGTATTTCGGGCCGTAGGCGGCTACGTGCATCGATATCACGTGGTCCGGGTTGAATCCCGGCGGCACGTTCAGCAAGTGTACAAAGCTGCGAACAAGAAGGCCGGCGCCGGTCAAAAGAGTGAGTGAAACTGCAAGCTCGGCAATCACCAATGCCCCGCGAAGCTTGTCGCGCCGCACATTCAGTCCGCCGCTGCGTGCGCCTCTTCCGCCCGCTTTCAGTGCCGCATTGAGGTCGACGCGCGACGCGCGAAAGGCTGGCGCAAGGCCAAATACGATTCCAGTCAGGATGGAAATCGCCAACGTAAATGCCAGAACGCGGAAGTCCATGCCGAGTTCATCGAGCCGGGGAATGTTTCCCGGATGCATTCGGCGCACGGCGAATAGGCAGGCTGCGGCAACTGCGAGTCCCGCCGCGCCGCCCAGCAGGCCGAGCAGAACGCTTTCGGTCAGCAGTTGCATCACCACCCGCTTTCGCCCCGCGCCAAGCGCCGTGCGCATAGCAATCTCTTTCTGTCGCACGGTGGCGCGCGAAAGCATTAGATTGGCCACATTAGTACACGCAATCAACAGCACCAGCGCCACCGCGCCAAACAAAATCAGGACCGCGCTGCGAATATTTCCGACTACCTGCTCAAGCAGCGGCACCACGCTGATGGTGAACGATGGATCGCGATGCTTTTCTTCGCGCAGGCGCGCCGCAATGGCGCCGATATCCGCCTGGGCCTGCTGCATGGTCACGCCGGGCTTCAGCCGTGCCAGAATATTGAAATTCTCGGGACCGTAATCCTGGTCGTCCTTCGAGTCCAGCGGCAGCGGCAGAAAGATTTCCGGTTTATCGATGCCGCCGACGGTTGGCACCACTTCGTGATTCAGCCTGAATTCCCTGGGCAGCACGCCGATGACCGTGCGCGCATTGCCATCAATGGTGATGCTTCGCCCCACAATGCTCGCGTCGCCCCCGAACGACTGCTTCCACAGCGCGTAGGTCAACACCACAGTGAGCGCTTGCCCCGGCCTGTCTTCCTCCGGCAGGAAGACGCGGCCAAGCAAAGGCTTGACGCCGAGCATGGGCAGCAAGCTGGAAGACGTCGAAATTCCATCCACCTTTATGGCCCTGGGGAGCCCGGTGAGAATGTAGTCCCGTCCATACAGGATGGCCGCAGCGTCGAAGACCTTGTTTTGCGTTTTGATGTCGTGATATTGGCCTGGCGAGGGCCAGTCCTGCGGGATTCCGATTCCCGGCGAACGCAGCCAGAGAATCGCCAGTCGATCCGCATCCGCATAAGGCAAAGGCTTCAGAAGCAGCGTGCTGGTTACGCTGAAGATCGCCGTGTTGGCGCCGATGCCGATCGCCAGCGATAGAATGATCATCGCCGTGAGCCGCGGATTTTTGCCCAGAATCCGCACGCCGTACTTCAAGTCTTGAATGAAGTCCTCAAGGAGCCTGGTACCGCGCGCTTCCCGGCATTGCTGTCGCACCTGCTCCTGTCCGCCCAGCGCCAATCTCGCGCTGCGCATCGCATCCTCATCGGACGCGCCCATCTGGCGATACTTTTCCGCTTCGCGATCCAGGTGATCGCGCAATTCCTCATCAAGCTCACCATCCACCGCCCTCCGCCGGAAGAGGGTGCGGAGTCTGTACATCAAGTCGCTCAGCATCTCTGTCTCCTTCACGCCATGTCGAGCACATGTCCGACCGCCGCGGCCAGCTTGCGCCAGGCCAGCATTTCAACCTCAAGCTGTTTCCGTCCCTGGCGGGTCAAGTCGTAGTATTTGGCGCGACGATTGTTTTCGCTGATTGCCCAGTGAGCCTTGATCCATCCGCGGCGCTCCAGCCGGTGAAGCGCGGGGTAGAGCGAACCCTGCTGCACCTGCAATGCCTCACGCGATATCTGCTGCAGGCGCTCGGAAATCGCCCACCCGTGGAGCGACTGCAACGCCAGCGCCTTCAATATAAGAAGATCCAAAGTTCCTTGAGGAAGTTCCAGCCGCTCGTCACCCATTTGACCAACCCTTCCACTTCTACACAAGAGCGTACCGCAGTTGGTGTAGAAGCGCAAGGGGAAGCAGCCGAAAAATCGAGCACGCGCCACAGACGCGCTGTTTCGCGAGCAAACCCCGAACCACCGCTCCGAGAGCGTTTCATAAACCCGCCTTGTATCAGGGCACGACTTCAGTCGTGCCGAAAAGGTCGCACAATTGCTGGGCTTTAGCCCCTGAGGTTTCTTTTTCCGGTGCAAGAGGATTTATGTGACAGCTCCAAACCATCCATTCCGGCTGGACGCTCTAGTGATCCGGATGAGCTGCCGGCGGCGCCGAGTTGAGGTGGTAGTTCGGATAGGGCGGCTTCTTATACGTGGGCAGCGGATTCTTTTCGAGATTCGAAAGCGCCACCTGAACGGCCTTCTCGAGCTGCGGATCATGTCCCTCGCGCACGGCTTTCGGATCGAGTTCCACCTCGACGTCGGGCGCGATGCCTTCATTCTCGACCTCCCATTTGTTGTTCGGAGTCCAGAATCCGCGGCTCGGAGCGGTCACGACGCCGCCGTCCATAAGGTTTTCGCCGGGACCGAAGAATCCCACCAGGCCGCCCCAGGTTCGCTTTCCAACCAGCGTGCCAATCTTTGCTTGGCGGAAATGCCACGGCATGGCGTCACCGCCCGAGCCCGCATATTCATTGATGATCATCACCTTTGGTCCCTCGATCAGGCTCACTGGCGTGGTCATGTCCTGACCGTCGCGCGTGGTGCGATAGTTCATCAGCGTCCGGCGCAGATAATCCAGGATGTAGTCCGTATTGGTGCCGCCGCCGTTGAAGCGCTCATCGATCACCGCGCCTTGCCGCCCAGCCTGCGAAAAGAAATATCGATTGAAGTATGTGTATCCTCCCGAAGCGGTGTCGGGCAGATAGACGTAAGCAAGTCTGCCATCACTGAGCTGCTCAACTTTTCTGCGGTTGCCTTCAACCCACGCCAGTTGCCTGAGCCCGGTTTCGCTCTCGACGGGAACTACCGTCACGTCGCGTGAGCCCTTGCCGTCGGCATTCGGTCCGACGCGCAGAACTACCGATTTTCCGGCAGTCTCTTCAAAAAAGCTATAGACCTCATCGCTGCCGCGAACATCACGTCCATTCACTGCGAGCAGGTATTCGCCTTCCATGACGTTGACTCCCGGTTGCGTCAACGGCGCGTGCAGTTGCGGATTCCAATTTTCCCCGTCATAAATGTGCGCGAAGCGATAGCGGTCGTTCTCGATGGTGTAGTCGGCGCCAAGCAGGCCCACGGGGACTCGCTTCACTTCAGGACCATCGCCGCCTAACACAAACAGGTGTCCCACGGTGAGTTCACCCATGGCTTCCATGAATATGTAATTCAAGTCTGCGCGCGAAGCCACTCCGGGAAGATAAGCGGCATACTTCTTCTCCGTTGCTGCCAGGTCGAGACCATGAAAGCCCGGATCGTAAAAGAAATCGCGCTCGGTTCGGAATGCCTCGTGATAGATCTCCTTCCACTCCACGCTGGGTTCGACGTGCACTTCCATCGAGCTGAGATTCAGCGTCTTTGCTTTCGGAATCCCGCCTCCACCCGAAGGCGCGCCCGCTTCACTTCTCCCCGGATCAGGCGCGGGAGGCAGCGGCGCGATGGCCCAGACCTGCGGCGGAGGAGTTGCGCCCGCCGGCTGCGAACCGGCAGCCACGCGGTAGAGGAGCTTCTCGCCATTTGCCGAAACGTGGAAGGCGAGAATGTTATCGACCAGCTTGTCGACTTTGCGCGTCTTCAGTTCGAAGCGGTGCGCGGTAAGCGTACTCGGCCCGCCTAACGGCTCGACCAAGGGCCCTTCCACAAGGAAAAGCACCCCTTCTTTGCCGGGAAGAATCTCCGTGTAGTTTCTTGCCGGAATGGGAAGCGCAAGAATGCGTTGGCCAATTTTTTCAAAATCCACCTTCACCGCTTCGGGAGGCTTGGGCTTGTCCTTCTCCGAGCCCTCCAGTTTCGCGGAATCCGATTTCGCATCGTCAGGCTTGGGGGATTCGGCCTTGGCTTCGGCCTTCGGCTTCCCTTCTTCATCGCTTTCAGGAGCCAGTGGAGACGGCAGATCTTTGCGCAACACCACGATGTAAACATTGTTGGTCACGGGCCGGTCGTAGCTGAGCATCGACGCATCCATGGTCGGCCCCGCGTCGGTGCTGGCCAGGAAATATAAATACTTGCCGCTCTTGTCGAAAACAGGAGAAGACGCATCGCTCATGCCGTCCGTCACACGCTGGCTCTGGCCCGTTTCAAGCGAATAAAGAAAGACTGAGCGCATGTGACTTACTTCCTGCTGCGTGTAAGCCAGCCACTTGCTGTCTGGCGACCACGCCGCCTGGAAGATTTGTTGTGGCCCGGTGAAGCGGTCGTGAAACACCTTCACGGGCGTCTTCTTTTCGAGATCCACGTACCACAGGTTCAGCCGCTTGTCGGTGTAGGCAATCTTTTTGCTGTCAGGCGACCAGGTCGGAAAATAAAAATACGAACCCGGCGTGCCGAGGTCAATCTTCTCTGCCTCACCCTGGCCGCTCTGAGCCTTGACATGCAGCGCATATTCGCCCGATGCATCGGAGAAGTAGGCAATGCGCGTGCCGTCAGGCGACCACGCGGGAGAACGCTCGTCAACCCCCGGCGTATTGGTCAGGTTACGAATATCTCCCTTCTCCGCGGGGACGGTAAGAATCTCGCCGCGCGCTTCAAACACCGCGCGCAAACCGGTGGGCGAAATATCCGCGTTCACAATTCTGCTGGCAACATTCAAAAAGTGCGCGCGCAATTGCGGCAGATCTCCGGAGATGCGGATGTCCACCTTGTGCGCCTTTCCAGAATTCAGTTCATAGAGCCAGATGGCGCCGAACTGTTCGATCACGATGGCGTCCGGCCCGGCACTCGCATATTTGAAATCGAGCCCTTCGTTGTTCAGCGCAACCGAAACAGCCTTCGACCTGGTGTCATAACTCTCGAGCGACATGGGCCCGTTGCGGTCGGAAAGAAAGAAGACGCGATCGCCTATCCACATGGGGTTGAAGTCGTTGGAATTATCGCGCGGAATTGCGGTCACGCTGGAGTCCGACAGTTGAGCGATCCAGACAGGCGAGGTGCGCCCGCCCCGATAGCGTTTCCAAATCTCGAATGCGTGGTCCAGCGGAACGTAGGCGAGTTGACTCCCATCCGGCGAGTAGGAGCCTTCGACGCCGATCGGTAGAGGCAGTTGCGTTGGAAATCCGCCATCACGCGAAACGGTGAAGAGCTGTGAGTATCTTGAGGCACTGGCCCGCGTGGAGCTGAACAGGATTTGCCTGCCGTCGCGGGTCCAGCCGAGCACAAGATCCGGAGCCGGATGGTAAGTGAGCCGCTTCGGATTGCCTCCGGTCGCGGGAATGATATAGACGTCGGCGTTTCCGTCGTAGGTTCCGGTAAACGCGATCTGACTGCCATCGGGCGAGAACACCGGGCGCGACGCCACGCCATCTCCGGCAGTGAGCCGCTGGGCATCTCCGCCGGCGCGCGGCACGCTCCACAAATCTCCCGCGTATTCAAACACGATTTGGGTTGAGCTGAGCGTTGGGTGATGCAAAAGCAGCGGCGCATTTTCGTCCGCGAAACAGATACTCGTCAGCATTAGCGTGAGCAAAGCCGAGGTCAAACGAAACATTCGCATTGGCATCGTGGATTGTCCTGGTCTCTTGGGTTGAACGCCTGCGGAAGGAACTGATTCCGATGCACGCCAGTATACATTCGGAGCATTCGCTCCGTGGCTCAAGCTTTTGCGAGTTTTTTGGACGCGTGATTGACGGCGCTATCGGCGATGGCCGGCCATCGTCGGCAAACTTGAATCGAGGTGACCGAGTTTGCCGTGCACTGGAGGCTCTCTGCGTGCGGCGCCCGCAGCGGATCGCAGCGGTCTGGGATCGAAAGGCCCTAGCTAACGTAGCTTCCCAGTTTCGAGCTGACGTTGCTGAATGCTGTGTTCATTCCGTTGGCCAGCGCCTTCATTCCGGCGGTCGCGCCGAAGGCGATCAGAGCGACTAACAGCGCATATTCAACCAGGTCCTGCCCCTCTTCGCGGCTGGCCAGGTCCTGAAACTTGATGTAAAGCTTGAGAAGGACGGTGTTCATCGTTTTGCTCTCTCTTTCGGCAGATAAGGATTCCGAACGAGCACAGAAGCCCTATCCAGCAGACTAGCCGCCCCAGGCATAAGGATCGAATCCCCCGATAGTGGAGCGTGCGCGAACATCCGTGTAGCCGCGCATGACGCATCCGCCGCAGAATGGAGTTTCGCTTTAGGAATGAATCGGCGCGATCTGTCGATTGGCTGAGTTGGCGGCCTCTCAGCTCAATCCCTCCGCGCGGGCGCGTCGCCGTAGTAGCCGGTCTTGTGGCGGACGTTGAAGTCCTGCGTGGCGGCTCGCGGAACGGTCACGTCGATGCGATGGAAGGTTTTGCCCGGCTCCTGGTTGTGCGGGTAGTACCCAATCAGGTATTGCGTGCGCAGGTCGTCGCTCAACTGGGCAAAGGCCTTGTCGAGTCCGCCGGCGCTTACATAGAAACTCTTGCCGCCGGTTTGTTCGGCCAGCGTGATCAGCGCATGTTCGCCTCCCAGGTCGCGGCCGGCGCTGGATTCAATGGGCACGTCGATGATGGAGTAGATCATCACTTCATGGCGAAGCGCCGACTCGAGCGCCTGCTGATAGGTGGTGCTTTTGGCCGTGTCGCCGCCGTCGGAGACCAGCACCAGCACGCGGCGCCCATCCTTTTTGCCCAGGCCTTCGGAACCCAGCAGAATCGCGTCGTAGAGCGCGGTTGCGTAGTCGGCATGCAACTGGTTCAGCCCGTGATCGATCTGCGCCACCTTGTTGGTGAACGGCGAAAGCTCCTTCACCTCGGTGGCAAATTGCAGCAGGCTCATCTGGTCCTGCGGGCGCAGTATGGCGTGGACAAAGCGGTGCGCCGCGTCCGCTTCTTCGGCCAGATCCTTCTTGACGCTGCCGCTGGTGTCGATGGCCAGGGTCAGGTTGAGGGGTAGCTCCGACTGGCGTTCGAAGACCGATATCTGCTGCGGGCGCCCGTCTTCGGCGATGGCGAAATCGTCGCGCGTGAGGCCGCCGACAATGGCGCCGTTGCGATCAGTCACGTTGACGAATATATTGACCAGCTTCACGTTGACGTGCAGCGTAACGTCTTGCGCCGAGAGCAGCAGGCATGCACCCAGAAGTATCATCGCGCCACAGACAAAGGCCCGTGCCCCATCCTTGCGCCGTCGTTTTGGCGCAAGGGTGGGAAACCACAGAAGCTCGACCTGCGAAGTCTCACGACTCACGCGCAGCCTCCGGCTCAACCGCCAGATCCGCGGGAAACGCCTCGCCGGCCGCCCACACCGCTCCGTCCGCAAATGTCTCTCTCTTCCAAATGGGCACGGTTTTTTTGAGCGTATCGATCAGCCAGCGGCAAGCCTCGAATGCCGGCCCACGGTGCGCCGCGGCAACTACGATCAACACGCTGGTCTCGCCCACCTGCAAGCGGCCCAGTCGATGGACTATGGTCACATGCCGCACACCAAAGCGCGTGCGAGCTTCAGAAGCCAGCTCGCGCATCTGCTTCGCGGCCATCTCTTCATACGCTTCGTAATCAAGATGGAGCGTCTGCCGGCCGCGCGAGTTATTGCGCACGATGCCGTCGAAGATCACAACGGCGCCATCCTCACCTTGCTTGGCGGCGGCCACGATCGCATCCGTACCAATGGGCTCGCGAGTCAACAGAGTCGAGCCCTGCTGCTCCGCGATTTCGGCTGCGCTTCCGCCGGAAACAGGCGGCAGCAATCCCACCTCATCGCCCTCGCGAAGCACATGTTCCGCGGTCGCGTATTCGGCGTTGACGCTTACCGCAATGCCTTTGAACAGGGCCGTGGGCTGGCGCGCTGCCAGTTGCTGCACCAGCGCAGCCACCGTCGCGCCTTGCGGCAGCTCGACCGTGTCCGCCTCCGCGCCCAGCCAGTCTTTCAATACTCCAAAGCAAAGAACTCGCACCTGCATCACGCCTAAAGAATACCGCCTGCAGGTTAGACGCGGCAGGCGGCAATCAGTCGATGCAATTGGTCAGTCGCGCAGGTTTGGAGGATTCCGAGTTGTCAAAGACGAGAACTGAGGCGCCAAAGTGAAACGAGTCGGCGACATCACGCCAGTTTGTACAGGAACCCGGTCGGCGTCCCCCACAGGTTGCGGGCGCGGTCTTCGTAGAAGATGCTGAACTCGATGCCGGCGAGGTCGTAGTCGAACAGGGGTACGCGGTCGAAGGTGTAATCGGCACGCACCGAGTACTCGTCGCCGCTGCAGTCGATCATCAGCGTCTCCCCGTTGGAAAGCCGCTCAGGGTGTGTGAGCAGCATGCAGCCAAAGGCAAACGCGCCCAGGCCAAACTCATTGCCCGCCATGGCCACGCGTGTGCGCCGCGCCGACGAACCGCGATGCAGCATGCCCGCCTGCGCCGCCACCACCAGAAAGTCGTTGCCCTGCTGCTGCTCGGCCAGAATGCTTTCCGCCAGCCGGGAGCGCTCGCTCTGGCGTAGATATTTGTCGCCCATTTTTCCGACGATCCGGTTGGAAAATCGGCGCCTGGCGGCGAGAACCGCCACCATCATCTCCACCGCTTCGTTGTAGGTGGGCGCCAGCGCCTGCCAGCGCGGAATGGCAAACCACGCTTCAGCGCCCGCCGGCAGTGGCTTGCGGGAAAGCTTCTCCAGGCAACTGCCCAGGCCGGGAAACAGCTTGCGCAATTCCGTCACCTGTGCCTCCACGGGCCGCACCTGGTAGGTGGTTGGATAGACGCGATCCGATCGCACCTCCTCGTCCTTGTACCGGTCGCTTACCGTGTGGCGCTGGATGATTTCGATCACGCGCTCGGCTACTTCGCACTTGATCTTCTTGTTCATGTCGAGCACGGCCTGCGCGCTCTGCCGGTCCAGTTGCACCACCGCCTTCTGATAGGCCTGCTGAATCGCATCTCCCAGAAACTCCTGCAGCATGCGATTCTGTTCCTCGGTGGTATTTCCGGACAGGTGGAATGGAACAATCTGATTGGGCGCAATTTGTGAGGTTGCCATGGTCACCGCTTCTGCTGCGCTGCCGCGCATTGGATTCTTCAATTTTCATCGACAGAATCGGTGATTACTTTAGTGTGGCCAATACGCAGAGCCGCCCCCTTGCGACTCTTGCCGAGCGTCCGCGGCTCGATGCGGAATGCGCGCTCAATGTCGGAATGCGGCGCTGGGGATATCTTATTTCGTTGCACTCCAATCGTCGCTGGCACTTTTCTTTCCAAGCACGTTTCCTACATCGATCTTCGTGAACGTCAACTCAACTTCTTCCAGCTCATTGGTATCATGCTGCGACCGGTTACCCTGCAGCTTTGGAGTGTAACGTTGTACTTTCGAAATCACCGCGTTGGTCAGGGTGACTCTCTCAACCACCACTTCCTTCCCCCCGGTCCCCGTAGGCCGGACGAAACTCAAATCTGCTGACTGCAACACCTCATTGGTGCACAAGGCCTGCCAAAGCAGAGGCGAAGCGGAGTCCACTTCCTTGACGATGACGATCGGGTCGTGACGGCGTCTTCCAATGGGTTGGCCAGCGGATGAGAATTCACTCGCTATTTGGAAGAGCGATAGATTCAGGTTCCGTGGCGTGATGGATGTCTGTCCATGCGACATCCGGTAAACTTTCCCTTTGCCGCGTCCAAAGCTCCGCGTCGTCGATGAAAACCGAAGATAGATTGCCATTTGAGACCTCCAAATCTCACTCCAGCGGGGCAGGCTTCCGCTCCTTTTCGCTGGATTCCGCAAATCATAGCATTTTGCAATGAAATTTCGTCATCGCGGCCTCTTGAACCCCACCACGGCAAATCCAATGTTCTACGCCAGGAATCGCTTATTTTTTGCGGCCTCTCGAGCGGCCCCAGCTCCCCAGGTCCGTTGCTCCCCCCAAATATCGTACTTGCAGCCCGCCATACTCGAACGTGACCTCCTCCTTGCAGGCCTCGTCTCCGTCCGACCCGCTCCACGAAATCTGATTCACCCCCTTCAGATAACCGTGCGGGACAAAAAAGCCGGCGAGGACTGCATGGGTCATGGTCAACGTAGCAAAGGGCGCGCTGGTCCCATCGGATTCCTCTCGCATCAGATTCAGACTTAGCGAGGGCCAGGACCCTTTCTTGCGCAGCCGATGAGTAAGCGAAGGCAAAGCGGGATCGATCTCCCACTGAAAGACTAGCGACTTGATGCCAGGGTTTCCGGCAGCTCGATGGCTTGGCCCGCGGGGTTGTGCCGCCATTCTGGATCCGACAAGGCCGAGATTCGTCGGAGTTACGACCGTTCCCCCGCAAGCCATTGCCAGGATTTGCCCCTTTCCCAGGTTCAAGTTATGCCCGTTGGCAGCGAACGTCATGTGGATTGGCATCGGAACCCTCCAACTCTAAATCCAACGGGGATCTCCACTCCATTCCGAAGGAATTGGCAAATCGTACCATTCGGAGATTCATTTTTGCTACAGTATTGTGAAACAAATAACCTTGCAGGGAGTTCCCCTCCGGGAAGAACAATGGTCGCGCGAGAATCAAGGGGCGGACCGCGGGTCGAGCGGGATGTTGGATACTTCGCTCCTGGTTAGTCACGAATCGCACCAGACGAAAAGGGCCGGCAGCTTCGCCGGCCCTCGCTCCGTCTCAACTCGTCCGTGGCTACGCCGCCGTGCTCACCACCAGCTCCGGCTCGCCCGGTTTGGTGTCAGGGCGCGCCTTTAACAGCGGCAGGGCCACGGCCAGCACGTCTTCAATGCGGCTGGCATAGTGCACCGTAACGCCTTCCATCAACTCCGGCGTAAGATCCTCTTCCACGTCCTGGCGGTTGTCGGCGGGCAGAATGATGGTTGTCACTCCCGCCCGGCGCGCGGCCAGGAACTTCTCCTTGATGCCGCCCACCGGCAGCACGTTGCCGCTGAGCGTGATTTCGCCAGTCATCGCGGTCAGCGGAAGCACCGGCGTATCGGTCAGCAGCGACGCCAGCACAGTGGCCATGGTCACTCCGGCCGAGGGCCCGTCCTTGGGAATCGCCCCCGCGGGCACGTGAATGTGCAGGTCGATCTCCTTGGTAAAGTCCTCTGAAAGCCCCAGGCTCGCCGCGTTCGACCGCACCCATGTCAGCGCGGCCTGCATCGATTCCTGCATCACCTCGCCAATCTGCCCGGTCATGGTGAACCCGCCCTTGCCCTTCATCTTGTTGGCCTCGATGAAGAGAATGTCGCCGCCGGCCGGTGTCCATGCCAGCCCAACGGCCACACCCGGCCGCTTCACGCGCTCCGAGACTTCGGTTTCCACGCGCACCTGGATGCCGCCCAGGAACTCCTTGAGGACATCTTTGGTGATGATGAGCTTTTCTGTCTTGCCCTCGACGACGCGTCGCGCCTGTTTTCTGCAAACAGTCCCCAGAACCTGCTCCAGTTTGCGCACCCCGGCTTCGCGCGTGTAGTGGCGCACCACCCAGCGCACAGCGTCATCGGGAAACTCAATCTGTTCCGGCGTGATTCCGTTCTCCTTGATCTGGCGCGGAATCAAATACCGGTTGGCGATGTGCAGCTTCTCCTCTTCGCTGTAGCCCTGCAGGAAGATCAATTCCATCCTGTCCAGCAGCGGTGGAGGAACCGGATCGAGCATGTTGGCGGTGCAGATAAACAGCACCTTGGACAAGTCGAACGGCACATCCAGATAGTTATCGCGGAATGTGTTGTTCTGCTCCGGGTCCAGCGTCTCCAGCAACGCCGATGCCGGGTCGCCGCGGAAATCCCTGCCCAGCTTGTCAACTTCGTCAAGCATGATCACCGGATCGTTGCAGTCCGCTCGCCGGATGCTCTGGATGATCTGCCCTGGCAACGCTCCAATGTAGGTGCGCCGATGGCCGCGAATCTCCGCCTCGTCGTGCATGCCGCCCAGCGAGATGCGCTGAAACTTCCTGCCCAGCGAGCGCGCAATCGACCGGCCCAGACTGGTCTTTCCCACTCCGGGAGGCCCGACAAAACAAAGAATCGGCCCCTTCATGTCCGGCTTTAATTCCAGGACGCTCAGGTAATCGAGAATGCGGTCCTTCACTTTCTTCAGCTCATAGTGGTCCTCGTCCAGAATCTCCTTGGCCTTGCCGATGTCGATCTTTTCCCCTGAGCTTTTGCTCCACGGCAACACAGCAAGCCACTCGATGTAGTTTCGGGTGAGCGAGTAGTCGGCGGCCATCGGAGACATGCGGCCAAGACGCGCAAGCTCCTTCAGAGCCTCTTTCTTCACGTCCTCCGGCATCCCGGCCTCGTCAATCTTCTTGCGCAGATCTTCGACTTCGCGCTGGCCCTCGTCCTGTTCGCCGAGCTCCTTCTGGATGGCCTTCATCTGCTCGCGCAGGTAGTAGTCCCGCTGCGACTGCTGCACCTGGTCCTGCACCTCGGTCTGGATCTTGGTGCGCAACTGCTGCACCTCGATCTCCTTGGCCAAATGCTTGTTCAGATACTCCAGCCGCTCCACGATGCTCGCCGTCTCCAGCAGTTGCTGTTTGTCGTCGGTGGTCAGAAAGGGCAGCGACGAGGAAACGAAATCCACCAGCCGGCTGGGCTCCTCAATGTTGGCGGCAATCGTACGCAGCTCATCTGAAAGGGTTTGCGACTCGGACACGATCTGCTGAAACTGCCCAATCACGTTGCGCACCAGCGCTTCGACGCCGGAACTGGCCTCGGGCTCTGCATCCAGCAGCGTCTCCACCTCAGCCACCATGAACGGCTCGGTTTGCACGTAGCGCAGTACCTTGATCCGCTCCACCCCTTCGGTGAAGACAAAGCGGCTCTGGTTGGGCATGCGCACCACTTTGTGCACTGTGGCCAGCGTTCCCACTGAGTGCATGTCGGCTGGTTTGGGTGAGTCCAGACGGGGGTCGATCTGCGCGGCCACCACGATCGTCCGCTCTTCGCCCAGCGACTCGATCAACTGAATGGAGCTTTCCCGCCCAACTGTAAGCGGCAGAACAGCATGGGGAAACAACACGGTATCCCGCACCGGAAGCACGGGAATTCTGCGCACGCCGGAAAGCCCTTTTCCGGACTGATTTTTGGCGGGCGTCGTAGACTGGTTCGGCATTGAGTGTCCTCGTATCAACTTTCCTACATTAGACAGCGCAGAAATACAAAAGTTTCAAGAATCTCGTCCATCCGGCAGTCTCAACCTGCTTGGACGGAACAACCACCTCGAAGGTACGACCAGACTGTTGCGCTGGTTCCCCCGGCTACGGCGGATTAGGAAATACTGTATCCCGAAAGCAGCACCCTGAAGTCGGCGCGACCCCAAGGAGCGACGGCCTTGCACGCCACTGAAGACGGCTACATCTTTTCCTAATACGCCTTAAATCTCCACCGCCTCAAAATCCGATCCATAGACGCCCGGTCTCGCCTCATCCCGCTCGTTAGATGCAGAACCACGAGTGCGAGCGTCAGCCCCGAGGCCGTCGAACGCGGCCTTACCTGACTTGTATCGGCAGAATTGTTGAGAAGGTAAAGGACGGGAAGGCGGTTTGGAGGAAATTCCGGAGTTAACCGGCTAAACTCGGCAGCAAAGAGGCTCGCGCGCGCCGCAATAGGAGGAGATAGAAAAGCGTCGTCACGCAGGAGATTGCTGTCCCGAACAAGATCAATGGAATGACATTCAAAGTGATCGCGTTGAGGTCTGGATGCGACAGAAGCAAGCAAAGCGCAACTAGGAGGAAAAGAAAGGGGCCAATCGCTGAGCCAATTGCCCAATACACCCAAAAACGCCAGCCGCCAATGTCCGTTACAGTCAAAACGATCGGGATTGCGAAAAGCCAGCCCGGGAGGCTGTAAACCAGCACAAGCCCGAATTGAACAATGTATTCCGATGCCTGGAGCTGTCGACCGGGCGGTAGGAAGACTTCCAATGGCTGGAAGACTTCCAAAATGATGAAGTACGCCTCACAAATGAGCGCCGCCAGAGCCACACTAAGCAGGGAGAATAGCAACCGCTTCCACCACGGGATCATGGCTTCCTCACACGCTCCGCCAGGGTGCCTCAAATCGAGACGCCACCAGCTAGGCGGGTGCCTCGGCTTCCTCCTCCGATCCACCCTCGCCCTTCGATTCCTTCTTGATCTTCGATTCGATCTCTTCCCACAACTCGTCCGGCGGCTCCTCGATGGGGAAGAGCTGGCGGGCAGCCTCGGCTATGGTCTCTAGATCGGCCAGCAGGGCACGGCAAAGCTCGCAATCCTTGAGATGCGGATTCTCGGCCAGTTTCTCGCCCGAGCCAATCAACTCCGGCAACTGGGCCTGAAAGGCCTCGCAGCTCATTTTGCTGGCGTTTTCGTTCATCGCCGGCTCCCCTCATGCGAAATGATACGCAGCGCATCGCGCAGCTTCAATCGCGCCTTGTGCAACTGGGACTTGCTGTTGCCGACGGAGCATTCAAGCATGTCAGCAATTTCGTTGTGCTCGTACCCCTCGATATCGTGCAACACAAAAATCAGCCGGTAGCCTGCCGGAAGCTCGTCGATGGCCCGTTGCAGGGCCATGCGGTCGATGGCGCCCGAAAGCGTCAGGTCGGGAGCGCCAAAACTGCGTCCGGGCCGCTCCTCGACGGCAGGCTCCATGGCCTCGTCCAGCGAAATCACCGAGAGACCCTTCTTGCGCAACTGCATCAGCACCACGTTGATGGCCAGCCGGTGCAGCCAGGTGGAAAATGCCGAATCGCCGCGAAACGTGGCGATCTTGCGATGCAGCTGGAGAAACGCCTCCTGCGTCAGGTCTTCGGCTTCCGCGATATTCCCCACCATGCGCAGGCATAGTGAATAGATGCGCCGTTTGTGCAAAGAGTAGAGTTGGGCAAAGGCCTGATGGTCCCCAGCCTGGGCGCGCGCCAGCACATTGTCCTCGACACCGTTCGGGGAAACTCCGGGCTTGGCCTCTGCCGCTGGCGGATTTGGAGCCTGCTCGGGCGTTAATCCGCCGGACGGTGGAGGGTCGGAATCCAGCGAACGCGTGGGGACCTTCGATCGGGGCATGCTCTTCCTTGGCCTCTAAACCTCTTGTAAACCATCGAACTGACTCTATGTGAGCAATCCAGACCGTGCTGCGCGGGGCTGCTTTCATCGATAGTATAAGGAGAACCGATAGGATGGAAACTTGCGGCACAATCGAGTCGCGACAAGTGGATTGCGAAATCTTTCTGCTCAGGCCGTCCAAGGATACAAACGGGGTTGGTTCCCGCGTTTTCGGGGAGATGGATGATTTTGAGGACAAAACCGTCACGGTTTTGCGGCAGCTTGACAGGTCTCCAGCGTTCAGGAGTTCTGCTCGTCCTCTTCCTTTTCGCCGGCCTCGGCGGAACCGCCTGCTGGAGCCAGAATGCCGGTCCGGCCAACCAAGCCGCCCCAACAGAGCAGACGCCCACCAATGCGCAGGATCCCGATGCGCAGGCAAAGGCTATTGCAGAATGGCAGGGGTTGACCGTAAGGCACATCACCTTCGATGGCGTCGACGCCAATGCCCTCGAGCCGCTTCCCGGCCACCTGGCCCAGGCCGAAGGCGCGCCGCTCAGTCTCGAGGCCATGCGCAAAAGTCTCCGCCAGTTGTTTGCCACCGGCCTGTATGAGACCGTCCAGGTTGAAGGCTTTCCGCTCGAGAATGGCGTTGCACTGGTCTTCCGCGGAACTCCCCGCGGCTTCATTGGAATTGTCAGCGTGGATGGCGCCAAGGGCGCCACGTTGAATACCCAGCTCAACCGAGTCAGCCAGCTCAGCGCCGGAACCCGCTTCACTCAGGCCAAGCTCACCCAGGCACTGACTGATATGCGCGCAACACTGGCAGAAAACGGCTTCCATGAAGCCCAGATCACTCAAACCCTCACCGCGCACCCACTGGATCAGTTGGTCGACATCGCCTTTCACGTGGTGAGCGGGCCGCTGGCGCGCATCGGCACGGTGGAGTTGACGGGAGAGTCGGGGATGAGTGCGGAGGAGTTCCGCCACTACGCCCACCTGCGTCCGGGCGCGCACGTGGATCACGACACCGTAAGCCGCGCCCTCTCAGGTGTTCTCAAGCACTACAGAAGTCAGAACCGGCTGGAAGCCGAGATCAAGCTCGAGTCGCAGCAGTACGACGCCGCTGCCAAACGCATCGACTATCGCTTCTCTGCCAGCCAGGGGCCGCAGGTCAAGGTGCAGGTGCAGGGGGTAAAGCTGAGTCAGGAACGCACCCGGCACGTGATCCCCATCTATGAAGAAGGCACGGTGGATGAAGACCTGCTGAATGAGGGCAATCGCCGCCTGCGCGACTACTACCAGCGCATGGGCTACTTTGATGTCAAGGTCGGCCACCAGGAGCAATCTGCAAACAGCAGCCAGGTGGAGATCATTTTCACTGTGGACCTGGGCCCGCGGCGTCGCGTGGAACGAGTGGAGGTGGCGGGAAACCATTACTTCGACAGCGCAACCCTGAAGGCGCTGCTCAGCGTTCACGCAGCCGACTCGCTCGACCGTCATGGCGCGTACAGCCAGGCGCTGGTCTCGGCGGACGAAAGCGCCCTGCAGGCCGTCTATCAGAACAACGGCTTCTTCAAAGTAAAGATCACGCCGGAAACCAGCACTCCTGAAACCGTCCAGGCCGATGCACCCCATGCCGCTGCCACTCCAGCTCCCGAAAAATCCGCGGCCGGAAAAATCGCACAACTCACCGTTACCTACCGCATCGAAGAAGGCGAACAGCGCCGTGTGGGCACGGTGAAAATTGAAGGCGCCGATCACGTGGATTCGGCAAAGCTCACGCCCCTGCTCAACACCGCCGCCGGCCAGTTGCTTTCGCCACGAAACCTGGCCGGAGACCGCGACGCGCTGGTGACCGAGTACCTGAGCCGCGGCTTCGAACATCCGCAGGTGGACATCGCACAACAACCCGAAGCATCGGACTCCAGCAAGGTGGATATCGTATTCCACGTTACCGAGGGCGAGCAGGTTTTTGTGGGCAAGGTGCTGTTCACGGGCCTGCATTACACGCGACCGGATACGGTGGCCCGCGCCATCACCATCCACGCCGGCGACCCGCTCAACCAGACCGCCCTGATGGACACGCAGCGCAATCTCTATGAATTCGCGCTGTTCAATGAAGTGGATACCGCGGTCGAAAACCCCAATGGCGGCGACACCCGCAAGACGGTTTTGTTGCAAGCGGTGGAAGCGCGGCGCTGGGCACTCACCTACGGCTTCGGCTTTGAGGCCCAGACCGGTACCCCGCATTACAACTGCGGCCTGGTGATCCTGAGCGGCGCACCGTGTAACACCGCCGGCAAAACCGGGGTCAGCCCGCGCGTCCTATTCGACATTACCCGCAACAGCCTTTTCGGCCGCGAGCAGTCGGCATCGCTTCAGGCCACCTACGGCCTGCTGGAACAGAAGATCGCCCTCCTTTACCAGGTTCCGCACGTTCACGCCAATCGCAACTTTGCCCTCAATTTCTCCGGCGGCTACGCCAATAGCCTCGACGTGACCACCTACGTAGCTTCCAAGCTGGAAGGGGGCATGCGCTGGACGGAGCACTTCGATTCCCCGCAATTGTTCTTCTCCAAAGCCAACACGTTTGTCTATGAGTTCAACTTCCGCCGCGTCAAGGTTCAGGCAAACAGCCTTCAGGTCTCACCCATCGAGATCCCCATCCTGTCGACGGCCCAGCGCGTTGCCGGTCCGGCGCTCACCTGGCTGCGAGACACCCGCGACTCGGTGCTCGACGCGCACCGCGGCACCTATACCAGCTTCCAGGAATTTCTCTCCAATAAGATATTCGGCGCGCAGGTGCAGTTCAACCGGGTCGACGTCTCCAACTCCAACTACTGGAGCTTTGACAAGGGCCGGTTTGTGCTGGCGCGCAACACGCGCTACGGCCAGGAACGCGCATTTGGCACAGCGGCAGAAGAGCTGATTCCGCTTCCCGAACGGCTCTTCGCGGGAGGAGCAACATCGCTGCGCGGTTTCTCCATCAACGCCGCCGGACCGCGCGACCCTGAGACCGGCTACCCCATCGGCGGCGCCGGCGCGCTGATCAACTCAACCGAATTGCGCCTGCCGCCGCCCGTGCTTCCCTTCTTCGGAGACTCGCTCAGCTTCGTCCTCTTTCACGACATGGGCAACGTCTTCGCCAACGCCGGAGATGCATGGGCCAGCGCGCTGCGCGTGCGCCAGCCTGACCGCGACCAGTGCAAAGTGCTCCCCACCAGCATCGATCCTCCGCCTGAGCCAACCGGGACTCCGACCTCAACCGGCTTCCAGGGCGGTTGCAGTTTCAACTATTTCTCTCATGCGCTGGGACTCGGTTTGCGGTACCACACGCCGGCCGGGCCGATCCGCCTGGATTTCAGCTACAACCTCAATCCGCCTATCTTTCCCGTGGTCTACAATTACTCCGCCACAACTCCTCTTTCTCTGGCCGGACTGCACGTTGGAGAGGCTGGCCACTTCAACTTCTTCTTCAGCCTGGGACAGACCTTCTGATGAGAAACCAGCTCCCAATCCGTTTCCAGCGTTCTTTCCTTCGCCTCCCCGTACTCGCCACGAATGTTCCGTGCCCCATCCATGCAAGTTCTTTTTCTCGCATGGGTGGGAGACCACAAACCCAAGTTCTTTTCCAGATATTCCTTCTCTTCCTAATCGCGACCGCATCCATCCAGACCATGGCGCAAGCCACGCCGGACTCGTCCACCGTCGTCCTCGATCACGTGGTCGCCGTGGTCAACAACCAGGCCATCCTCTCAAGCGACATCGACGCCGAGATCCGCCTCTCCGTTCTTGACCCCGGCCGCGGCGGTCTCGGCGCGCTTACTCGCACGCGCGCCCTTGACCAGTTGATTGGCCGCGCCCTCATCCAGCAGCAGATGCACCAGGAGGATACGCAAGCCGCCGAGCCGACCCAGGCCGAGTTGGACAGCCGATTGTCCTACATTCGCAAGGAAATTCCCGCCTGCGTGCGGCAAAACTGCGCCTCGGATGCGGGATGGAAAGCGTTTCTTGCCACGCACGGCCTGACCCAGGACGGCGTGGAGACCTACCTGCGCTACCGGGTCGAAATCCTGCGCTTCATCGAGCAGCGTTTTCGCCAGGGCATCAGCATCCTTCCCCAGGACATCGAGAACTACTACCGCGTCACCCTCGTGCCGCAATACGCCAAGGGAGAAACCGTCCCGCCTCTGGACCAGGTTTCCTCGCGCATCGAGGAGATTCTGTTGCAGCAGCGCGTGAATGCGCTCTTCGATGACTGGCTCAGCAACCTGCGCAAGCAGGGCGACATCGAAGTACTCGATCCCGCGCTTGAAGCCCCTGCGCCTGAACCACCGCCCACGCAAGCGCCGGCGCGGCAACCCTCGTCAGCCGGGAGCACAACCCCAGGCGGCAACGGAAAGGCCGGCCAATGACCGAACCCGAGACTCCAACTCCGGTCAACTCCGAGCCGCCGCCTCCGCCACGTCGCCGCTTGCGCCGTTTTCTGGTCCTCGTCGCATGCGTCGCCTTCGTGCTGATTGGCGCGCCCATCGCCTTCTACATCTGGGCCAGCTCCCAGGCAGCGCAGGAATGGGCGCACCGGCGAATGATCGCGGCGCTCGAACAGGCCACCGGAGGCCGCGCCGAAATCGCCACTTTCCACTGGAATCTCCTCGACATGGAAGCCGACGCGGGCGGCGTGGTGATTCACGGCCATGAAGCTCCCGGCGAAGCTCCCTACGTGCAGGCTGACCATGTGGCCGCGCGAATCTCTGTGATCGGCCTCCTCAGCCCGCGCATTCAGTTGCGCGATCTGGAGATTGCCCATCCCGCTTTCCACATCATCGTCTACCCCGACGGCAGCAGCAACGTGCCGCAACCGCGCAATCCTGGTCAGCCGGTCAGTCAGCAGATTCAGACGCTGTTCAATCTCCAGGCGGGCCATGTCTCCGTATTGCAGGGCGAAGTCAACTACGAAGATCGCGCCGCGGAATTTGATTTCCAGAACCGCTTCGCTCTTCTCGACCTCGATGCCCGCGATTTCTCCCTGTTGATGCGGTACATTCCGCCCGAAGGCACCAACCCCGAGACCTACCGCATCGAATCCGGCGCTGCCAGCCTGAGCATCGTGCGCGGCAAAGAGAAGCCCGCCCTCGGCTCCATGCAAGCGACGCTGGACCTGACTCGCTCCGCGGCATATCTGCGCTCCCTGCGCGTCACCACCAGGTTCCCCGGCGGCAAGGTTCACGCGGAAGAGAGTCACACGGTTGAAGTCTCCGGCTCCCTCGAAGACTTCTCCCATCCCCATTGGCAGGCAAAAGCCACAGGCGAACTCGACCTGCACCTGCTCGAGCCCGCGCTCGGCTATCCTGACGATCCTGTGGGCATTGCCCATCTAAACCTCGACTCCGCCGGTGAAGGCGGGCAGTTTCGCGTCGACGGAACCGTGCACTCCGTCGATACCTCCTACATCGGAACCGGCGTCGTCGCCATCGGTGTCGAGTTTGACGCCCATGTACACGCCGACCCCAAGCAGTTGTTGATCACCAAAATCGTAGCCCGCCTGCGCCAGGGCGGCCAGATCAGCGGCGAAGTCTTGCTGTCTCCCTGGCTGCCGCCAAACACTGCAGCCCCAGCCTTCGAGCGCTCCGGCATGAACGGTGTTCGTGCCTACGGCCCCACGCCGCAACCCCGGCGGCCGCTGCCTCGGCCCATCCCCATCGACATCCGCGTGAACGGCAAAGTAACCGCGGATATGAAAGACGTTTCGCTCGACACCTTGCTCGACATGGTTAGCGTGCCACCGTTTACGCGCCTCGGCCTGGACACTCGCATAAATGGCGTAACCACCGCCGCCTGGGTCAAAGGCGACCAGAATACTTTATCCGTGGCCACTTCGCTCAACCTCAGCACGCCTCAAGCAGGCGTGAGCGGCGAGGCGCCAACCTCCGGGTCCGTTGATGCCACCTACACTCAATCCGATGGCGCCGTAGATCTGCGCAAGCTCGAATTGAACACGCCTGCCAGTCAGATCGAAGCGCATGGCCATCTGGGCGCTTATCCGCTCACCAGTCCCTCGGCATTCAACATCGATTTCCATTCGCACAACCTCAACGAGTTCGACGCCCTGCTGCGCGACCTGGGTCTGAATCGTTATGGAAAGAGCGGAGCCGCCGCCCTGCCCGTCGACCTGGCCGGACAGATGGATTTTCTCCGTGGCGCGTGGACCGGCTCGCTGGCCGCTCCCCGCATCGCCGGGAACCTCAAGGCCACGCAGCTGTCCATCGAGTTGCTCCCCATCCAGGCCACTCCCGGCGACAAGAAACCTCAGCTCGTCCAACCAAGATTCGTGCATTGGGATTCAGTCGAAGCCACCGGAAGCTACGCGCCTGAGAAGCTCGTCATTCAGCGCAGCCTGCTCACGCGCGGGCCGGCTCAGCTCTCCCTCGACGGCACGCTTGATGCCGCCTCCCGCCACGCGCCGCAGTTCGACGCCAATTCCGTGCTCTCCGCGCACCTGCAAGCTACCAAAGTTGGCCTCGACGATCTGCTCCCCATGGCTGGCCTCGATCTGCCCGTCACCGGCACGCTCGACGCTCAACTCCGTGCCGGCGGCCCGATGCACAACCTTGCCGGCTCCGGCTGGGTCGAGCTCAACAAGGCTACCGTCTACGGTGAGCCAATCACTCGCATTCACGCCCAGGGCACCATGACCGGCGACCAGGTCAAGCTGACTGCCGCCGATGTGGCCGCAGTCTCAGGCAGTCTCTCCGCGACGGGCAACTACGATCTGAAATCAAAACAGTTCCAGGTGGACGCCAAAGGCTCGGGCATCGATCTCGCAAAAATCGAAACTCTGCGCAAGCAGGATCCAGGAGCATCCGGGAAGCTGGGATTCACCGTTACCGGCTCGGGAACGCTCGACGATCCGCGCCTCGAAGCTCACGCCTCCTTGAGCGGACTCACCCTGGGCGGAGAGCCGCTGGGCGCATTGGTCTTTACCGCACAGAGCGCCAATCGCTCCGCCACATACACGGCGACCACCAAACTGGAGGGCGCTGAAGTCGACCTCACCGGGCAAACCGCGCTGAGCGGCGACTACGCAACCCAGGCCAAGCTCGATTTCTCCCACTTCGACATTGGCGGCCTGCTGAAAACAGCCCACGTTCAGGGGCTCACGGGCCAGTCCGCGCTGGCCGGCGCGGTCACCATCGAAGGACCGCTAGCCCACCCCTCCGAACTGCGCGGCGATGCCCGCCTGCAGGAACTGGCCGCAACCGTTGCCGGCGTCCACCTGGCCAGCCAGGGCGGCGTTCACGCCACACTCGCCAACGGCAGCATTACCCTCGACCCGTTGCACGTCACCGGTGAAGACACCGACCTCAAGGCCCAGGGCAATCTCTCCCTCAAAGACCAGCAGCACCTCGATTTTGCCGCCAGCGGCTCCATCAACCTCAAACTCGCCGAGACCCTCGATTCCGACCTGACCGCGGCTGGCACCACCACCTTCCAGGTGGAAGCCCACGGCACGCTGAAAAACCCCGGTCTGCAAGGGAAAGTCGAATTCCAGAACGCGTCCTTGTCGCTGGAAGATGTGCCCAACGGCCTGAGCCAGCTTCACGGCACACTCGAGTTCGACCAGGACCGTCTGAATGTAAAGTCCCTCACCGCCATGACCGGCGGAGGCCTGCTCAGCGTGGGCGGTTATCTGGCTTACCAGCATGGCATCTACGCGGACCTCTCGGTCACCGGCAAGGGCGTCCGCATCCGCTATCCGGACGGGGTCAGCTCCCTGGCCGATACCACGCTGCACCTGCAAGGCACCCAAAACAACCTGCTGCTCTCGGGCTCCGTGCTCATCACGCGCTTCTCCGTCAGCCCCGATCTCGATATCGCTGCGCTTGCCGCGCAGGCCAACGCGGTGCAGAGTGTCGCGCCCCCTGAAGCGCCCTCCAACCACATTCGGCTTGAGGTCAACGTGACGTCCTCGCCGCAGTTGAACTTCCAGAATGCGTACGCCAAGCTGGCCGGCAATGTGGACCTGCACCTGCGCGGCACCGTCGCCTCACCGTCGCTGCTGGGCCGCGTGTCCATCACCGAGGGAAGCGCCATGATTGCCGGTACGCGCTACGACCTGCAGCGCGGCGATGTCTTCTTCACCAACCCAGTCCGCATCGAGCCCACCATCGACCTGAATGCCACGGCGCGCGTGGAGGATTACGACATCACGCTCGGCCTGCACGGCACTCCGGAAAAGCTGGGCGTCACCTATCGCAGCGACCCGCCCCTGCCCGAAGCCGACGTTGTCGCCCTGCTCGCCTTGGGACGCACAGAGAATCAGCAGCGCCTCTACACCCAGCAGCAGGAGCAGTCCGTCGCCAACCCCACCACCGACGCACTGCTTGGCGGCGCCCTGAATGCAACCGTCAGCAGCAGAGTGCAAAAACTGTTCGGAGCCGGCTCGGTAAAGGTTGACCCCAATTACATCGGCACGCTGGGCAACTCCACCTCGCGCATTACCGTCGAGGAACAGTTAGGCAGATACATCACCCTCACCTACGCCACCAATGTGGACACTACTGGTCAGCAATTGCTGCAAGCTGAAATCGCCATCAACCGCCACGTCTCGCTGCTGGTAGCGCGCGACGAATCGGGCGTGTTCTCAATGGTTGTAAAAGCCACGCGCCGTTACCGCTGAAGTTGCTGGAGTTAGCTTATTTGAGTTACTCACTTATCTATTCATTGTAAGTAGAGCTAGGAGCATGTTGAAGAAACTTGGCTTTGTAACAGGGCACGACTTCAGTCGTGCCGCAAACGGCTAAAAATCAACGCGGGCTTCAGCCCCTGCGGGCGAAGCTCCCTGCGCAAATGAACTATTCTCAACATGCTGTTAGACGAAATTCTATCCAATTGGTTTACATTTTCCCACTTATTCTCGACTATCTCCACTTATCCGCGATCTGCCTCGAATTGCGTAACTTTCCCCTGCAACCGGGGTCTATACAAGCGCATGCTGGAGCGGGTGTGCAACTTCCCGCAATCTCCTGCATCTGATTCTGTGAGTCACACGTATAGGAAAAAGGAGGAGTAAGCAATGACAAGCACGAAATGCAAAACTCGGAATTCCCTATTGGCTGCCGCGCTCGCCTTCGCCCTCCTGAGCCTTCCCCATCCTTCCATGGCGGCAGCCTCAGGCACCGGCGCAAGGGCGTTCACAGCCGACGACAGCGGCGCGGCAAGCGCTGTACAGGCCAAGCTGAACAAGTCGCAGTTCAAGAACGTGAAAGTGGATGTGCAAAACGGCATAGCCACGCTTTCCGGAACCGTTGACCTTTACGAGTACAAGGTTGACGCCGACAAACGCGTCCACAAGGTGAAGGGCGTCTCCGCGGTCCGCAACGACATTGAAGTCGCCGGCCCCAACGTCTCCGACCAGGAACTCAAAGCCAAACTGGTAGAAAAGCTGACCTATGACCGCGTTGGCTACGGCAACGTATGGGACGCCATTAGCCTCGACGTTCAGAACGGTGTTGTCACTCTGGGCGGCCATGCCCGCAACGACGTGGACAAGGACTCAGCCATCGCGCTGGTCAGCACCTATCCCGGCGTCAAGGATGTAGAGAACGAGATCCAGGTCGATCCCGTTTCCATCATGGACGACCAAACCAGGGTGGCAATCTACCGCGCCATCTACAACTTCCCGGCCCTCAACCAGTACGCCATCGATCCCGCCAAGACCATCCGTATCTCAGTGCAGAATGGCCATGTCGAGCTTTATGGTGTGGTCGATAGCCAGACGGACAAGAATTTGGCTTTCCAGCGCGCCAATGGCGTCCCCGGCGTCTTCAGCGTGAAGAACTACCTGCAAGTGGCCAATCAGCCCGGCGAACCGCAGAAGCAGGCCGCAGTCCAGTAACTGCAACCACTCACCTAACTCTGGGTGCCCCATCCATGGTGCAGTTTCATCGCACCATGGGTGGGATACCTCGAACCTCGACCGCCCCACACCAAAACTTCGGTTCCGCTATCGGGGAAAACGATCCGAAAGCTTGCAGGCCGTCCCACACATTCACACATTTGTAACAATTGCCTGCCTTGTCGTTCCTTACACTTATCCCACCATGGCTATCGACGATCCGCTCGTCA